>UMIC01033249.1_pt1 | contig 270444 bp, 226 predicted proteins | sample 1965681 | NCBI WGS metagenome assembly UMIC01 (sample SAMEA4836114, study PRJEB28245) | human gut metagenome | biome: gut microbiome; material: fecal sample | place: Denmark | collected 2008
AGTTTGCCATTTAACGCATCGCATGCGGATAGCTTCACCAGCTTCATGATCCCTGTCGAAACCGGTACTGGCCCTTATATTTAGATCCTTATTATCATACCATGAAAGAGGCGGTCTGTCAATGAGGTGGAAACTCAAGCGGAAAAATATCTTGACAAAATAGAAACAGCTGATATAATCAAGACTGTAAATGATGAACCAGAAACGGGTTTATCTATATAAAGAAAGTGTTGAGAAGACCAGTAGGATTGTGGAACTGGACAGAGAACGGCGTCGCAGGAAAAGCCTGAAATAACAGAGGCAGGTGGCTGTGGGTGGAAGCGTCGGACAGGAAAACAAATCTGAATACCAGCTTTGAATGTCCCTTAATCGGGAACGGTGATTCCGTTATCATCAGAATGAAGTGGAATCGATCCGAGAGATCGATTCAATAAGGGTGGAACCGCGATTTATCGTCCCTTAGTCAGAAACATCTGGCTAAGGGATTTTTTGTTTCATAGGAAATTGCGTCCTATGAAACAAAAAACGCTCCGCGGGATGCGCACTCGCGCGAAGAAGCAACATGTCGCAAGCGACCGTGCTCGGCGCGAGAATGTGCCAAGACACATTCTTTTTTGGTTCTTCTGGTCAGGAAGCTTTTATTATTTCAGAACGAAAAGGAGAAAAAAGATGAAGATCACATTAAAAGATGGCTCTGTCAAAGAATATGCGAGCCCGATGTCCATCATCGACATTGCAAAAGACATCAGCGAAGGCCTGGCGAGAGTGGCATGTCTGGGTGAGGTTGACGGTGAGGAAGAAGATCTCCGTACCGTGATCGACCATGACTGTCAGTTAAATATCCTGACTGCAAAGGATGAGAAAGGTCTGGCAGCTCTGCGCCATACCGCCAGCCATGTAATGGCACAGGCTGTAAAACGCCTTTACCCGGAGACAAAACTTGCGATTGGACCGTCCATCGCAGACGGTTTCTACTATGATGTCGATCCGGCTACCCCTCTGACTGCAGAGGATCTGCCAAAGATCGAGGCAGAGATGAAGAAAATCATCAAAGAAGCACTTCCACTGGAGCGCTTTACTCTGCCGAGAAATGAAGCGATCGAGTTCATGAAGGAGAAAGAGGAGCCGTACAAGGTAGAATTAATCGAGGATCTGCCGGAGGATGCAGAGATTAGCTTCTACCGTCAGGGTGATTTTACTGACTTATGTGCAGGACCTCACATGATGAACACCAAGGGTGTTGGTAAGGCATTTAAGCTGATGAATCTGGCAGGCGCATACTGGAGAGGCAGCGAGAAGAACAAAATGCTGACCCGTATCTATGCGACCGCATTTGCAACCAAAGAGGATCTGGAAGCATACATCACAATGATGGAAGAGGCAAAGAAACGTGACCATCGTAAACTGGGCAAAGAACTTGGCCTGTTCATGATGCACGATGCAGGTCCGGGTTTCCCGTTCTTCCTGCCGAAGGGCATGGTACTGAAAAATACCCTGCTTGATTACTGGAGAGAAATCCATAAAAAAGCTGGTTATGTAGAGATTTCCACTCCGATCATCCTGAATCGCAAGCTCTGGGAGACTTCCGGACACTGGGATCATTACAAAAACAACATGTATACAACTGTGATCGATGAAGAGGATTACGCAATTAAACCAATGAACTGTCCGGGCGGCGTTTTAGTATACGCTTCTGAGCCACGTTCCTACCGTGATCTGCCGTTGCGTATGGGTGAGCTTGGTATCGTTCATCGTCATGAGAAATCTGGTCAGCTTCATGGTCTGATGCGTGTACGCTGTTTCACACAGGATGATGCACATATCTTCATGACACCGGAGCAGATCAAGGACGAGATCAAGGGCGTTGTACACCTGATCAACCAGGTATATTCCCTGTTTGGGTTCAAATATCACGTAGAGCTGTCCACCCGTCCGGAAGACAGCATGGGAAGTGATGAAGATTGGGAGATGGCAACCGAAGGCTTGCGTTCCGCTCTGGAAGAGCTGGGACTGCCGTATGTGGTAAACGAGGGCGATGGCGCATTCTATGGACCGAAGATCGACTTCCATCTGGAAGATTCTATCGGAAGAACCTGGCAGTGTGGTACCATCCAGCTTGACTTCCAGCTTCCACAGCGATTTGAATTAGAGTACACCGGAGCAGACGGCGAGAAACATCGTCCGATCATGATTCACCGTGTTGTATTTGGTTCCATCGAGCGTTTCATCGGTATCTTGATCGAGCACTTCGCAGGTGCATTCCCAACCTGGCTGGCACCGGTACAGGTAAAGATTCTTCCGATCTCTGACAAATACGCAGATTACAGCAAGGAAGTTCTGGACAAGCTGACCGAGGCTGGCATCCGTGCAGAGATGGATACACGTTCCGAGAAGATCGGCTACAAGATCCGCGAGGCACAGACCCAGAAGATCCCGTACATGCTGGTTGTTGGACAGAAAGAGGAAGAAGAGAAGACCGTTTCCGTCCGCAGCCGTTTTGCGGGTGACGAGGGCGCAAGCAGTGTAGAGAGCTTCATCGAGTCTATCCAGAAGGAGATCGAAGAGAAAAACCTGCGTGAGACTGTGAAAGCAGACGAAGCTAAATAATTTTGAAAAATTAAAAAATCAGGCAGACGCATCTGTGAGATAAAATCATGGATGCGTTTGTTTTAGTTTGCACGAATAAATCCAAAAAAGAAGCAGATACTACTCCTGAATCTAAAAACCAGTAACTGTTCACAGGCAGGAATTTTCTGAACTGAAAGTTCCGTACGATACAGTTCTGGTTGCAGATTTTGCCGATTTGGAATGCGAAGTATCGGCAAAATCCCGTTACTGGTCATACATGTGTGAACAGCAACGAAAACCATGACACATTGAAAAGTGTATCGCTGAAAAGTTTGACGGCTGGATGCCGGAGGAGACTTTCGGTGATGCATGTCAGAAAACAGGAGGAAAAATCATGACAAAACTGGATTGTAGTGTAACCGGATGTATGCACAATGCGGAAAACTGCTGCTGTAAAAATACCATTCTGGTAGAAGGAAAGACGGCGCAGGATAAATGCGATACCTGCTGTGGCAGCTTCGACGAGAAGAAAGGCGGCACATTCCGCAACCTTTTTAAAACACCGGAGAGCCGTCTCGAAGTAGAGTGCGAGGCAACGAACTGTGTTTATAATACAGACCGCCGGTGCAGCGCGGAACACATCGGAATCACCGGAGGCAATGCGACAGTTTCTATGCAGACGGAATGTTCGAGTTTCCAGAAACGGTGACTGATGCGGTTTTCTTTTTTAATAGAAGAAAGATTGCATAAATATTCGAAATAAAAAATGCCGCCGGATATGGAAAATTCTGTCAGGAAGGAAGCAAAACCGGGCAGAGGTAATGATATCCGGCGGTAGTTTTTAGTATGTCCGTAAATGTATTTGCGTACGTTGCCGTCATTTGCGCAACACGTGAACCATATTTAAAAATCATTTGTAAATCTTCTCAAAAATCTTCTCAAAAATCTCGAAAAAACCGGTTGACATTCCAAAGAAACCATAGTATACTAACAAAAGTTGTGAGGAAACAACTTCACGAAGACAGGAAAGCAGGTTATCTACCTCACCTCAGCACGAGCAAGTGACTGTGGGTTCATAAATTTGAGAAATTTCCTATATTGGATTTCCTATTATGAGTAAGTGGATGGTCTGTACTGTTCACTTATTTTTTTTGACACTGAATCAACCAAAATCATCACATATCATGGGGGTGCACGACTATTAGCGAGTTAATGATTAACGAACAGATTAGAGACAGAGAGGTTCGTTTGATTGGCGAAAATGGAGAGCAGCTTGGAATCATGTCCGCAAAGGATGCTTACAAGTTAGCGAAAGAAGCGGAACTGGATTTAGTAAAGATTGCTCCGACTGCGAAGCCGCCGGTCTGCAAGATTATCGATTACGGTAAATACAGATACGAGCTTGCAAGAAAAGAAAAAGAAGCTAAGAAGAAACAGAAGGTAATCGAGATCAAGGAAGTTCGTCTTTCCCCGAATATCGATGAAAATGACCTGAATACCAAGATGAACAATGCGAGAAAATTCCTGGAAAAAGGCAATAAAGTAAAGGTTACACTTCGTTTCAGAGGTCGTGAGATGGCACATATGTCAAAGACAAAGTATATCCTTGACGATTTTGCAGAGAAGCTTGCCGATATCGCAGCCGTTGATAAACCGGCAAAAGTAGAAGGAAGAAGTATTGTACTGTTCCTTTCTGCGAAACGCTAGATATAAGGACATAACTATTATTAAGGAGGACTACACCATGCCTAAAATGAAAACAAGCAGAGCAGCTGCTAAACGTTTTAAAACAACCGGAACCGGAAAGTTAGTAAGAAATAAAGCTTACAAATCCCACATCTTAACTAAGAAATCTACAAAGAGAAAAAGAAATCTTAGAAAAGACATCGTTACTGATGCTACAAACAGCAAGGTAATGAAGAAGATTTTACCGTACTTATAAGATTCGAGGATTAAGAAGGAGGAAATAACCGATGGCAAGAGTAAAAGGCGGATTAAACGCTAAAAAGAAACACAATAGAGTATTAAAGCTGGCAAAGGGTTACAGAGGCGCACGTTCCAAACAGTACCGTGTAGCTAAGCAGTCCGTAATGAGAGCTCTTACAAGCTCCTACGCTGGTCGTAAAGAGAGAAAGAGACAGTTCAGACAGCTGTGGATCGCTCGTATCAACGCAGCAGCACGTATCAATGGTCTGTCCTACAGCAAGTTCATGTACGGCTTAAAGCAGGCTGGTGTTGAGATGAACCGCAAGATCCTTTCTGACATGGCTATCAACGATGCAGAAGGTTTCGCAAAACTGGCAGAGCTGGCTAAGTCCAAACTTGCGTAAGCAAAGAGCAGTGCGAAAAAAAGAAGCCACACACAGAAGCGTTGTGTTTATACAAAAGCGGCTGTGTGTGGCTTCTTTTTTTCATAGGGCGAATGCCCGACAGCGAGGAAAAACGAAGTTTTTTCGAGCTGCCGCACTGCGGACTAGAAAGAGGTGACCAAGAAACTTTTTTCCTCCAGCCGCCCCCACGCGGCGCAGAGGAAAGCTCTCTGACATCAGTAAAAATCACAACCCACATTTCCACGATATAGAATTTACTTATGAAATTATATTAAAAAAACTATCCAGAAACCGAGAAACTTGTGGTATAATAGATAAAAATATGGCTGTGAATTATTTAATCAGCCAGGTCGCAGATAGTTGACTCATAATAAAAGTGTATTGGGAGGTATCTTTAGAATGGCAAATGAAAAGAAAAAGCCGGTTAAGATCGTGGAAACTGTCCTTCGTGACGCGCACCAGTCTCTGATTGCAACCAGAATGACAACGGAGCAGATGCTTCCGATCATCGGAAAGATGGATGAGGTTGGATATCATGCAGTAGAATGCTGGGGCGGTGCGACATTCGATGCCAGCCTTCGTTTCCTGAAGGAAGATCCGTGGGAGCGCCTTAGAAAGCTGAGAGATGGTTTTAAGAAGACAAAACTTCAGATGCTGTTTCGCGGACAGAATATTCTGGGTTATAACCACTATGCAGATGATGTGGTAGAATATTTCGTACAGAAATCAGTTGCCAATGGTATTGATATTATCCGTATTTTTGACTGTTTAAATGATATCCGCAACCTGGAGACAGCGGTAAAGGCAGCCAACAAAGAAAAAGCACACGCACAGATAGCGCTGAGCTATACACTGGGTGATGCATATACACTGGATTATTGGAAAGACATTGCAAAGAGAATCGAGGATATGGGCGCTGATTCTCTGTGTATCAAGGATATGGCAGGTCTTCTGACCCCGTACAATGCAGAGATCCTTGTGAAAGCACTGAAAGAAGCAGTTGATCTTCCGATTGATATCCATACGCATTACACCTCCGGCGTTGCATCCATGACGTACCTAAAGGCAGTGGAAGCGGGCGCTGACATGATCGATACCGCGATGTCTCCGTTCTCGATGGGAACGAGCCAGCCGGCGACCGAGGTTATGGTTGAGACCTTCAAAGGTACTCCGTATGATACCGGACTGGATCAGGAAAAACTGGCGGAGATCGCAGATTACTTCCGCCCGATGCGTGAGGAAGCGTTAAAGAGTGGTCTGATGAATACCAAGGTTCTGGGCGTTGACATCAATACCCTGCGTTATCAGGTCCCGGGCGGTATGCTTTCCAACCTGGTTTCCCAGCTGAAAGAAGCGCGCGCAGAGGATAAATACTACGATGTTCTGAAAGAGATCCCGAGAGTCCGCAAAGACTTCGGCGAGCCGCCGTTAGTTACTCCGTCTTCCCAGATCGTTGGTACGCAGGCTGTATTAAATGTCCTGATGGGCGAGCGCTACAAGATGTTCACAAAGGAATCCAAGAAACTTCTGATGGGCGAGTTCGGACAGACTGTAAAGCCGTTCGACAAAGAAGTTCAGAAGAAAGCAATCGGCGATGCAAAACCGATCACCTGTCGTCCGGCAGATCTGATCGAGCCGCAGCTTGAGAAGATTGAGGCGGAGATGAAGCAGTGGAAGCAGCAGGATGAGGATGTCCTGACTTATGCACTGTTCCCACAGGTGGCAAAAGAGTTCTTCGAGTCCCGTCCGGCAAAGAAACCGCCGGTTGAGAAACGTGAGATCCTGAAAGCGGCTGCACCGGAAGTAAAGAAAGCACCGGTGTCCACTGAGGAGATGGATGGAAACGGCATCAATACCTGGGCTGGAAGAAAAAGCGAGTCTTACCAGATCTAAGCTAAAAAGAATTTAAGGATTTTGAGCCAAAAGGAGTGCCAGAATCGGTAGAGTGTACCGGGTTGGCACTCCTTTTTATGCTACTATGCATTCAAAAATCATATATCCGGAAAACATTTCAAAGCCAACCTATACTGCTTCTAAAAATTAAGGAAATCTTACAATTTCGCGCAAAGGCCCCAAATTTTGCGAAGTTTTTTCGGTAAGGTTGACACATATGGTCTTTTTTCATTATAATAGATACGATTGTAAAAACGTGAAAAAGATGGAAAACAGTCGAGCGGCTGTCTGGAAATGCGGCGGCAGACAGAATAAGAATTCCGCTGCGGGGGATGAATTGCAGAAAACGCAGCAGAATGAGGAGATAGACGGATGAAAAAATGGAAGTTATTGGGGAAACGGGCGGCGGCGTTTCTGCTGGGCGCTGTGATGGCGGTCAACCCAGGGCTGGCAGGTACTGCAGCAGAGTCTTTGCTGGGGATCGTCAGCTATGCGGAAGAGAGAACCGCGTCGGTCAATGCGACAAACCTGAATGTCCGGAGTGGTCCTGGCACTTCGTATCAGGCACTAGCGAAGCTGTCCAAGGGCGCACCGGTTACAGTACTTGGTGAGCAGACGGGAACGGATGGCGTCGTATGGTATCAGATACGATATAGCGGAAGCGGCGGTGAGCAGACGGGGTATGTTTCGAGCAAATACATAAAGTTTCCGACGGCGATCAAATCGGATTCGGATTTTGAAAGCTATCTGACAAAGCAGGGATTTCCGGAGAGCTATAAACAGGGGCTCCGGGAATTGCATGCACAATATCCGAATTGGACGTTCACGGCGTTCCAGACGAATCTGGATTGGAACACAGCGTTGAAAAATGAAAGCGTGATCGGGCGGAACCTGGTTGCGAGCAGCAGCATTTCGTCCTGGAAATCGACTGAGACAGGTGCGTATGACTGGGGAACCGGAACCTGGCCGGGTTTTGACGGAAGCTCCTGGGTACAGGCGTCTTCGGATATTATCGCCTATTATATGGATCCGCGGAATTTCTTAAATGATAAATATATTTACCAGTTCATGAAACAGTCGTATGACAGTTCGCTTCACACGAAGACGGGGCTGCAGAACATGGTGAGCGGAACCTTCCTTTCCGGCACGGTGTCGGGCGGCTCGTCGGTATCGGCCGGTACGGGAAGTAGTTCAGGAAGCTCTTCTTCCGGTTCAGCGACGGGACCGGGAAGTTCGTCAGGTTCGAGCGGAAGCAGCGCCGGTCTGTCGTCTCCGATCGCTTCGATCAGCGATCATAAGACGGAGCGGGTGGCAGCGACCAATGGACCGGGCATGGCGGGAGATGGATTTTCTTCCAACAATGCAGACGGGGAGACGGCGCCGGTCAGCAGCGGCACATCGAATAAGTCATCGGGGACAACCAGCAGCACGGCTGGAACCACCAGTGGCAGTACAAGCGCACCGGGAAGCAGCACAACCGGAACAACTTCTGGTTCAACCAGCAGCGGAAGAACAAGTGCGCCGGGAAGTGGCACTTCCAGCAGTTCGGGAACTTCCACGGGAGTGGCGCAGCAGTCTGCAATCGGCACTTCCTATGTAGATATCATCATGAATGCGGCATCCGAATCGGGAGTCAATCCATATATTCTGGCGTCGATGATTCTGCAGGAACAGGGCAGCCAGGGAACCGGACGCAGTATTTCCGGAACGGTGTCCGGCTATCAGGGATATTATAACTTCTTTAATATAGAGGCATATCAGTCCGGCTCGATGAGTGCGGTAGAACGCGGACTCTGGTGGGCATCTCAGTCGGGAAGCTATCTGCGCCCGTGGAACAGCATCGAGAAATCGATCCGCGGCGGTTCGGTTTATTATGGCGAGAATTATGTGAAAAAAGGGCAGGATACGCTGTACTTAAAGAAATTTAATGTGCAGGGCAGCAACCTTTATAAACACCAGTACATGACGAACGTGCAGGCGGCAGCTGCCGAAGGACTGACGCTTTCGAAGATCACGGCATTGGCAAATACAACACTTGAGTTCTCGATTCCGGTGTATAAAAATATGCCGGCGGGCGCCTGCGTCAAACCGACGCTGGACGGCAGCCCGAACAACAAGCTGTCGGCGCTGGGTGTCGATGGATTTGCACTGACACCGACCTTTAACCGAGATACAGAGTCCTACGATCTGATCGTGGATCCGTCGGTGGCAAGCGTGACGGTAGCAGCGAGCGCGATTGATTCCAAGGCAACGATTGCCGGAACGGGAACGGTCGATCTGCAGAGCGGTGTCAATGAGATCACCGTGACGGTCAAAGCGGCAAATGGAAATCTGCGAAATTACGTCCTTCACGTAGTGCGCCAGTCGGGCGGTCCGACCTACTCAAGCTCGATTGGAAGCGGCGTTTCCTCTGGAAGCAGCTCTAGCGGTCCGGCGACGGGACCGGGCATGTCTTCAGGAAGCAGTTCAGGAAATTCTTCCTCCGGCGGTTCGGATGTGCAGATTGTCGGTCCGACCTCTTCGGGAAGCAGTTCAGGAAGCTCTCCTTCCGGGCAGTCCGCACCGGGATCGAATGTGAATGGATTTGGGAGCGGCAGTTCCGGAACCCTGATTGCGCCAAATGGGGAGTCTGTCGGGAGCGCCGGCAGTCCGCAGGGGAGTCAGTCGCCGACCAGCGCGGCGGCACCATCCCAGTCCACATCGGGAACGCATGCGGCATCGTCGGTGCGCGGGGATGTCAACGGCGACGGTAAGCTGAACATCATGGATATCCTGCTGGCACAGCGGTCGATACTGGGACTTGGAAAGTTAAGAGCGGAAGAAATCGCGCGCGCCGACCTCAATGGAAATGGAAAAGTAGATATTTTGGATGTTCTTTTGATGCAGAAGAAGATTTTGGGACTGTAGGGATATTTCACGTACCTGCGGCTGGTCTTGAGAGATGGCAGCGGGTACGTGAAAATTTGTAAAGAAAGGGAACGGTGCAGATATGGGACCGTTACCAATAAAGAATATAGGACAGGGCAGTTGAATGAAAAGGTTTAAAAATATCATATTAGGTATACTTGCGGCAGGTATGCTGACGATGGCGGCGCCGGTTGGCGGGATCAGCGCCTATGCATCCAGCGCAAAAATTTCATTTTCCGATCCGAGTGCGACGGTGGGGCAGGAGTTCAGCGTCAATGTGAAGATCTCCTCTCAGGATGGAAATCTAGGGGCATCCGACGTGGTACTTTCCTATGATCCGTCGGTCATTGAGTTTGTGAGCGGAAATAACGCAAGCGGCGGTGCAGGTTCCGTCCGCCTGGTTGGAACGATGGATTCCAATGCGACGAAGGCATTTTCCTATACGCTGAAATTCAAGGCAGTGCAGGCGGGAAATACTTCGATCTCTGTGGGAAGTTATGAAGTCTATGACTCAGATGCACAGGCAGTCACAGTTTCTAAAACGGGGACGGCGAGCGTCAAAGTAAAAGCACCGGCAACCTCCTCGGCGGAAGCGGCGCTTTCGTCCTTGAAGATTTCTCCAGGAACACTTTCTCCTGCATTTTCGCCAAATGTGACTTCCTATACAGCGCAGGTAGGAGCCAGCGTCGATAAGCTGGCGGTCAGCGCGAGTGCGAAGGACAGCAAGGCGAAAGTCCTTGTCAGCGGTGATTCCAGCTTAAAGGTAGGTGCTAATACCGTTGTCTGCAAGGTGACGGCGGAGGATGGACAGACAACTAAGAGCTACACGATCACAGTCAATAAGCTGGATACGGTCGATGTGCCGTCAGAGGCGGAGACAGGGGCTGAAACAGAGGCAGTTGGGACAACGCCGGTTGTGACAAACGGGCTGGATGTGGAAATAGACGGCGTTTCCTATACGGTGGCGACGGAATTTGATGCCTCCCTGCTTCCGGAAGGATATACGCAGTCTACCTGTACTTATGGCGGTTCAGAGGTCCAGTGTGGAAATGGCAATGACCTGACGCTTCTGTATTTGCAGGGTGCCGATGGAAATGGTGCGTTTTATATTTATATACCGGAATCCGGTGTGTTATCGCCGTATGTGACGATCGATGTGACAGCAAAGTCGATTCTGGTGCTTCCACCGGATGAGTCGGTTCAGATTCCGGATGGATTTATGGAGACGACCATTCAGTTAAACGGCACGTATAAAGTGCAGGGCTGGGTGTGGAAGAGCGATGAACAGCAGAAGTATTGTGTCGTATATGGTATGAATGAGAGCGGCGAGAAGTCGCTGTACCGGTATGATATTGCAGAAAAGACCTTCCAACGGTATTTTGAAGACCCGTCTCTGGCAACTAAATACGATGATGCACAAGTGGAAGAGATTGTAGATAAGTACAACGCACTTTGCAGGGATTATAATATCCGCTTTATCATGCTTGCGGTTCTGGGCGTGGCATGTGTAATCTTGTTCTTTATCGTGATCAATCTTCTGCTCAAGCGAAAAGAGTGGAGAGGGGAAGCGCAGGCAGCCGGAGGCAGACAGAGGTCCAAGCGCCGTCCGCCATCGCCGAATGCACGACCGGCGGCAGACGCACGGGTGAAACGAGGCACTGGGCGCGACAAGAGAGAAGATGGGGAAATGACGCCGGCAAGACCGGCAGCGCGGAGTGAGAAGGAGCGCATGGCAGCGGATGACAGACGCCGCCCGTCTGCAGAGCGGATGGAGGAAGGGCGTCGGAGTGCGCGCCGAACCCAAGAGATGCTGGAGACAAGACCGGTCCGCCGGGAGCGGGAAGAGGAGCGCGAGACGCCGCCGGCCCGCCGGACAAGGGATGAGGAGCGCGCGTCCCAGCCGGTTCGCCGGGAGCGGAGTATGGAGGCAGCAGCATCGGCAGACCGCGCAAAACGGATGCCGGAGGAAAGACGCCGCCGGGAAGCAGGAAGCGAAAATCGTTCCGAACGCGTCCGTAGAGAAATGCCAGAAGAAAGCAGTCCGGCTTGTGTCCGCAGAGAGGCATCAGAAGAAGAACGTCTGCAGCGCACCCGCAGAGATGCGGCAGAGGAAAGCCGTTCAGAGCGTCCGCGCAGAACTTCGGCAGACGGAAGCCGCGCAGAGCGGGAACGCCAGGCAGTGGCAGAAAGCCGACGCACAGAACGGGAACGTGCTGTTTCAGCAAAAGAAAGCCGCCTGCAGCGCGATTACACGCCGGCATCGGCGCATCGTGCGGCGAAAGAGTCTGCAGCATCGGGAGAACGCCGGAATGCGCGCCCGGCGATTCATGTGCGCCCGGCATCCCGCTCGGAGCTTTACTACACGCTGGAACGGGAGGAATACGGTGATCGCCCAACGAGATATGAGTCGGAATCAGAGCGATCCAGACGCGCCCGCGAGGCAAAAGCCCGGTTAGAGCGGGATCGGCGTGATGAGGATGGATTTGAGTATATCGACGATCCGCAGTAAATAAAAGAGGAAAAGATGGATATCTGTCCAGGAGATTTCTGGCGGGTATCTGTCTTTTCTTTTATATCGCTTTTTTTGTAACAAGTTCACGTTACTGTTCACGCATACGTGCCCAGTAACGGAATTTGCCGTGGCTTCGCATTTAAATACGGCAAATTCCTGCTGCCACCACGTTTTCTTACGGCACTTTCAGTTCCAAAAGTGCCTATCCGTGAACAGTAACAAGTTCACACAATTAACACAGTTTTACAGTTGACGAAAACATCTGTTTGTTATACAATCTATATAACAAATGATAAAACAGGCGGCTGACTGTATTTAGAAACGGGGTCTGCCGTCAGAATGAAAGATGGTGGAGTATGATTGTAGAGATTGATTTTAACAGTGAGGAAGCGCTTTATATTCAGCTCATAAACCAGATCATCATCGGGATTGCGACCGACCAGATCCGGGAGGGCGATACGCTGCCATCCGTGCGCCAGTTAGCGGATAACATCGGAATTAACATGCACACGGTCAACAAGGCATATTCTGTACTGAAACAGGAAGGCTTTCTGCGTGTGGACCGCCGCCGCGGGGCAGTGATTGCACTTGACACGGATAAGATGCGGACGATCTCGGAGATGCGCCGGGATCTCAGTGTGATTCTGGCAAGAGGTGTCTGTAAAAATGTGAGCCGCGAGGAGGTTCACAATCTGGTGGATTCCATTTATGACGCATTTACAGCGGAATAGCAGGTTCCGGCTGCGGGCGATGGTTTTTGTGTATTGGAACCGTTGCGGGATGTGTATGTTGGGAGGATAAATTATGCTGTGTGAGAAATGTGGGATTCGCGAAGCGAATATTAAATATACAGAAGTGTTTAACGGCGTCAAGACAGAGCATAATCTCTGCGCCCAGTGCGCGAAGGAGATGGATCTGGGACCGTACTCGGCACTGATTGAGGGAGAATTTCCGCTTGGAAAACTGCTTTCGAGCCTTTTGGGACTGACGGATGCATCTGCCAGCCAGGCACCGAAAGAGGATGTGGTATGCCCGACCTGCGGCACGACGTATGAAGAATTTATCAAGAACAGCCGTTTCGGATGCGCGGACTGTTATCATGTGTTTGATCCGTTGCTTGGAGAGAAAATTAAGAAATTGCAGGAAAATTCGAGCCATACCGGCAAACATCCGAAGATCCAGCCGCGCAGTCAGGCGGCTGCAGAGGTGACGAAGAAAGGAGAACTGGAATTCAGCCCGGAAGAGCAGATTAAGCAGCTGAAACGCAGGCTGGAAGCGGCGTTGCAGGAAGAAGACTATGAGACGGCTGCTGCCTGCCGGGATAAGATACACAGTCTGGAAGGAGAGATGAGACATGACGAAATGGTTTGAGGAAGTGGCGAATGATGCGTCCAATATCGTTTCCAGCCGGGTGCGTCTGTCTCGGAACTGGGAGGAATATAAATTTCCGAGCCGTCTGGAGCCGGATGAGGCGCGGACGATGATTGCCCGTTTAAAACAGAATTTCCGCGATCTGGGTGACCGGGACGGTCAGTTTTATGAATATGAAGATCTGGAATTGATGGAGAAGCTTGACCGCACCGCATTGCGGGAACGGCGGCTTTTAAACCGCACGCTGGCGGAGAAGACGACGCCGGGTGGGATCCTCTGTTCGGAGGATGAGCGGGTCAGCATGGTATTAAATGCGGACGATCATATCCGTTTACAGGTGCTGGCATCGGGACTCGATCTGCAAGAATGTTATGCAAAAGCGGATGAGCTGGATGATTATATCAACGAGAAGATTCCGTATGCATTTAATGAGAAATATGGGTATCTGACGTCCTATCCGACGAATGTCGGAACAGCAATGAAGGCGTCCGTGGTCGTGCATCTGCCGTCTCTGACAATGAATAAGAAATTTCAGGAACTTCTGGGCGATATGGGACGTTTCGGCACGACCGTGCGCGGCGTTTATGGCAGAGGCAATGAAAACTATGGCGATCTGTACGAGGTAGTCAATCAGAAGACACTCGGAATCACCGAACAAGAGATTCTGGAGCTGGTAGCCAACGTGGCGGGGCAGCTCTCGGCGCAGGAAAACCAGTTCCGCGAGGTTTCTCTGTCGAGGCACCGCCTGGAGCGGGAGGACGAGGCGTACAAGTCCTACGGCGTTCTGAAATATGCGCGCCGGATGACGCTCAAGGAAGCGATGACATTTCTATCTCATGTCTGGGCGGGCATCGCGGACGGGCTGTTAAAACCGGCAGAATTTGTGAGCATTTACCGCCTGATGATCGGCATCCAGCCGGCAAACTTACAGAAACGTTCGAGCAAGCCGCTGGGACGTGAGGAATTGGAGGCAGAGCGGGCGCGGTATCTGCGTGAGGAACTGCCGAAGCTGGTGTAAAGTAAAAAGAAACAGGAGGAACAGTAAAATGATCGATCGTTTTACTCAGAAAGCCAGAGAAGCGATCCGTCTGGCAGTCGAGACAGCGCAGGAGCTGGAACACGGCTATGTGGGGACGGAGCATCTGCTTTTAGGACTGATAAAAGAGGGAACTGGCGTGGCGGCAGCGGTTCTGGCAGAACATGATGTGACAGAAGAGCGTGTCATGGAACTGATGGAGCGTCTGATAAGCCCGGCAGTGGCGACTCAGGTAGAGGGACAGATTGAATATACGCCGGGGGCGCGCGCCGTGCTGCAGGCGAGTTATGATGAGGCGGTTTTTTTCAAAGCGCCTCTGATTGGAACGGAGCACATCCTGATTGCCATCATCAAGGATGGAAAATCAACTGCGTGCCGTTTACTCAATACAATGAATGTTAATATTCAGAAATTATATGTGGATCTGATGGGGGCTATGGGCGATGATGCGCCGTCCGAGGCGGCGGAAGATGCGGCAGCAGGACGGGTGCGCCCGGAGAAAGGCAATACACCGAATCTGGACAATTTCAGCCGGGATCTGACTCAGATGGCGCGGGACGGAAAGCTCGATCCAGTCATCGGCAGGGAACGGGAAATGAAACGTGTTATTCAGATTTTAAGCCGCCGGACGAAGAATAATCCGTGCCTGATCGGGGAACCAGGCGTCGGAAAAACGGCGGTTGTGGAAGGTCTGGCGCAGTTCATTGTTTCCGGCAATGTACCGGAGACGATCGCGAAAAAGCGGGTTGTCAGCCTCGATTTGTCCGGCATGGTCGCAGGATCCAAGTACCGCGGTGAGTTCGAAGAGCGGATTAAGAAGGTACTTGCCGAGGTGCGGGAGAGTGGAAATGTGCTCTTGTTTATTGACGAGATTCACACGATCATCGGCGCAGGCGGCGCGGAGGGCGCGATCGATGCCTCCAATATCCTGAAACCGTCGCTGGCGAGAGGCGAGATTCAGCTCATTGGTGCGACGACGCTGGAAGAATACCGCAAATACATCGAAAAAGATGCGGCCTTGGAACGCCGGTTTCAGCCGGTTATGGTGGATGAGCCGACGGAGGCGGAATCCATCGAGATTTTGAAGGGGCTTCGCAGCCGCTATGAGGAACATCACAAGGTGACGATCCAGGATGAGGCACTGGTGGCAGCGGTGCGCCTGTCTGCCCGATATATCAATGACCGTTTCCTGCCGGACAAAGCGATCGATCTGATCGATGAAGCATCCTCGAAGCTGCGTCTGACTGTATATACGGAGCCGGAGGAGATCAAAAAGCTCGAAGCGGAGATCAAAAAACTCGAAGGCCAGAAGGAAGAGGCGATCAAGGCTGAAGCCTATGAGAAAGCCGGTGAGATCAAGAAGAAGCAGCAGAAAAAGCAGGAAAAGATTGAAAAGATTCGTGAAAAATGGGAAAAAGAGAAAAATTCACGCAAGTTAGTGGTCGGTGAAAATGAGATTGCGGACATTGTTTCTGACTGGACGAAGATCCCGGTTCGCAAGCTGGCAGAAGAAGAGTCAGAGCGGCTGTTGAAACTGGAGTCCATTCTGCATGAGCGCGTGGTCGGACAGGAGGAAGCTGTATCCGCCGTGGCGCGTGCGATCCGCCGAGGTCGTGTGGGACTCAAGGATCCGAAGCGGCCAATCGGTTCGTTTCTGTTCCTGGGGCCGACGGGTGTCGGAAAAACAGAGCTTTCCAAGGCACTCTCGGAGGCGATGTTTGGCACGGAAAATGCGATGATCCGCGTTGATATGTCGGAGTACATGGAGAAACACAGCGTTTCCAAGATGATCGGTTCGCCGCCAGGATATGTTGGCTACGAGGAGGGCGGACAGCTCAGCGAGAAGGTGCGTCGCAATCCATATTCGGTTATTCTCTTTGATGAGATTGAAAAAGCGCATCCGGATGTATTTAACATTCTGCTGCAGATCCTCGATGACGGGCACATTACGGACGCACAGGGACGGAAGGTGGATTTCAAGAACACGATTCTGATTATGACCTCCAATGCGGGCGCTGAAAATATTATTTCCCCGAAGCGGCTTGGATTCTCGTCGGAGAGCGGTGAGAAAGCGGATTATGCGTTTATGAAAGAACGCGTGATGGAGGAAGTGCGCCGGATGTTTAAGCCAGAGTTTTTAAACCGAATCGATGAGATTTTAGTATTCCATCCTCTGACGAAGGAGAATATCAAGACGATCGCGGGCATTCTGCTGCGCGGCATCAAGAAAAGGACGGAGGATCAGCTTGGAATGACGCTCACGATCACAGATGATGCGATCGATTTTCTGGCAGACAAGGGATATGATTCCAAATATGGTGCAAGACCGTTGCGCCGGACGATCCAGACGCAGATCGAGGATCAGCTTTCTGAGAAGATCCTGGAAGGCACGATCCGGAAAAAAACAGAGGTTCGGATTGAAAAAGATGGCGATCAGCTGAAATTTGAGACGGTCTAAAGGGCTGGAAGCGAAAAGACTGGTAAACCCGGTCGAAGTGTGTTAAAATGATACTACTGAGTAACTGTGTAAGTGCGGAGCAGTTGCGATATTGATTAAAAGGATACTAGGAGGATAAAGCATTATGCCAGTAGTTAGCGAGTTAATCCGCATCGAGGATGACGGAACCATCAGTTTTGGCAATTATATGTTAGCAGCAAAGTCCAAGCTGCAGGATTTTGAATTTCAGGGCGATCTTTATAAGGTAAAAACATTCGGCGAGATTACCAAGCTGGAGCGCAACGGAATGTTCGTATATGAGTCGGTACCGGGCACGGCAGTCAATCATTTCCAGGCGGGAGATACTTCCGTACAGTTTTCGGTTGAGGGCGAGAAGGATGCTCAGATTACCATTCAGTTAGAGGATGAGCGTGAGTATGAGGTATATGTAGACGGCGTATCGGTCGGTGGCATGAAGACCAACGTCAGCGGCAAACTGGTACTGAGCGTGGAGCTGAACCCGGGCAAGGCAACCGCAATCCGGATTGAAGCCAGATAAGGAAAAGAAAAACAAAGCGTTACGTACAAGTTACAATGCGTGAGATGAAAGTTGCTGCATGGCAGGAATGGCGGGCGTGTGCGCCGGAAGCCGGTTTCCGCCATGCAGCAGCTTTTTGTGTAATAAGAAATATGAGAAGAAGTGTTTGGAAAGGAATCAGAATGGCAAAGGCAAAATCAACGGGATTTTTCTGCAGGGAATGCGGTTATGAATCTTCCAAATGGATGGGGCAGTGCCCGGCGTGCAAGGCGTGGAATACGATGGTGGAAGCGCCGTCCGCACCGGCATCATCCGGTACGGCAGCAGGGCGGTATGCGGCAGCGGCTTCGCTGACGGCGGCACCGGGGAAACGGGTTGGCGCGCAGGCAAAGCCAGTCAGCTTAGATGAAATTGAGCTTTCCGATACGGATCGGACGAGAACCGGATTTGCAGAACTTGACAGGGTGCTTGGAAGCGGCGTGGTGCGTGGCTCCCTGGTGCTGGTCGGCGGAGATCCGGGAATCGGAAAATCAACCCTGCTTCTGCAGGTCTGCCGGAACCTGGCAGGACAGGAACAAAAGGTTTTATACGTCTCCGGCGAGGAGTCATTAAAACAGATCAAACTGCGGGCAAGCCGGATCGGGACGGTGCGCGGACCACTTTCGTTCTTGAGTGAGACGAACCTGGATACGATTGCGGAGGTGATCCGGGAGGTACGCCCGGATGTGGTCGTGATCGACTCGATCCAGACCATGTTTATCGAGGCGGCAGGTTCTGCACCGGGCAGTGTCAGCCAGGTAAGAGAGTGCACCGGCGTCCTGATGCAGCTCGCAAAAGGACTGGGTGTGACAGTCTTTATCGTCGGTCATGTGACGAAAGAGGGTGTTGTGGCGGGACCGCGTATGCTGGAACATATGGTCGATACAGTGCTATATTTTGAGGGCGATCGCCATGCGTCCTACCGGATTCTGCGGGGAGTGAAGAACCGTTTCGGTTCGACCAATGAGATCGGCGTGTTTGAGATGCGGGAGGAAGGACTGGCGGAGGTGCCGAATCCATCCGAATTTATGCTGGAAGGGCGCCCGGCGGAGGCATCCGGTGCGGTGACTGCCTGCTCGATGGAGGGAACCCGCCCGATTCTTCTGGAAGTGCAGGCGCTGGTGTCAAAGACGAATTTCGGACTGCCGCGGCGGACGGCAGCGGGCGTCGATTACAACCGTGTGAACCTGCTCATGGCAGTGTTGGAAAAACGATGCCGTTATGCCCTGTCCGGGTACGATGCCTATGTCAACATTGCAGGCGGCATGAAGATGAACGAGCCGGCGCTTGACCTTGCGATCGTGATGGCGCTGATTTCCAGCTATAAAGACCGTCCGCTGGATGAGAAAACGATCGTATTTGGCGAGGTCGGACTCTCCGGAGAGGTGCGCGCCGTCTCGATGGCAGAGCAGAGAGTCCATGAGGCAGTCAAGATGGGATTTACAAGGTGCATTCTTCCGATGGTCAATGTCAGTAAATTGAAACCAAGGTCGGATATCCGGCTGGAAGGGGTGGCAAATGTGCGGGAGGCGATTGGGCTGCTGTAGGTTGCTTGGATTTTGGGAAAATTTAAGAAAAATAATATTAGCGTAATGTGAGTAACAGCAAATTTGTCTCAGTGGGAGTTAGGTCTCCGACTGAGATAAACGCTCCGCGAGGATGCGCAGTGATTCTGATAGGAATATGTCAGCTTCTCTGACCAGAATCACGCGCCAAGTCTCATGGACGTTTGACTTGAATGTTTAAAAAAACAAAAAACGCCAATGACTCATCTCTGAATCACTGACGCCTTTAGAAGCAGGGGAAGAGGGATTCGAACCCCCATTAACGGTTTTGGAGACCGTTGCTCTGCCATTGAACTATTCCCCTTCGCTGCTGACTCAGTTATGATATCATAGCCATAACGAAAAGTCAACAATTTTTTTATAATTTTTCATTTTTTTTGATTTAATATATTTTTTTCCATTTATTAAGTATCATTCATCATTTTATATGGAAACTAGAGATCAGGATAATTTGGTAAAAGAGAATTTGTGTGCTCATGCTGGGTGGAAAATCACAATGAATATTTAGTTCAACTGCCCAAAAACAATCCGCTAAACCATTTGATGTATATAAATAATGACAATATATCATGAAATGAATACGACGATAGTTCTAGACGTCGGAATATTTTACCAAGAAACACTCTGCTTTTTTGGTAAAAATCATGTATTAAAAATATGCGGTATAAAAGAAATCAAATTGACATTCGACAAAAATCATGCTATAAACACTGAATAAATCTTTATGGTTTTAAATGTGCCTAAAAAACGGAGGGAAAAATTCTGTTGGTACATTCAGGAAAAAGGAGTTGTTTATTATGAAACAGAGAAAAATTATGCTGAAAACGATAGAAGATGCAAAGAAATTTGTCAATGCTTCTATGAAATGCGATTTTGATATTGATGTTTTTTATAACCGTGTTGTCATTGACGCCAAGTCGATTCTGGGAGTTATGAGTTTGGATCTGACACAGATTCTGACCGTTGAGTACACGGGCGAGGATGCAGAGTATGAGGCGTTCCTTGACACGATGGAAGCGGACAATGTGACAGCGGCATAAAAGGGCTGGAAGGCTGGTTCAAGTGGAACATAGATATCATAGATATTTTGGAAGGATATGTATGGCTCGAATCGGCATGATGAAAGAAAAGTTGATAGTACGAAAATAAAGAAAGACTGCGGGTGCCGGAGAGAAGATGGTGTCTGCAGTCTTTTTGATAGACATATATATGTACTCTCGGAGTCTTTCTGCACGTGCTTTTGTGGCTGATTTTCCGCCAGCCGCACCCGAATTTCATCAACGTACGCACCGCGTACGCCTCAGAAATTTGGGCACAACTGACAAAAAATCATTTCACAAAATCAAGCACAGAAAGATTCCGAGAGTACATGTACGGGGAAGGGAGGAACCACACATGGAGCTGACCGGCAGGCAGATACGGATCTCCGTCCGCAATCTGGTTGAGTTCGTTCTGCGTTCGGGGGATATTGATAACCGGCGCACGGCGGGTGCACAGAAAGAGGCGATGTTAGCTGGAGGACGGATGCACCGGAAGATACAGCGGCGGATGGGATCAGGGTATCAGGCGGAGGTGTCGCTGCGCCATTCGGTGGAGGAGGACGGATTCCAGATCGTGGTCGAGGGGCGTGCGGATGGAATCATCCGGGATGGAAAAGATGTCACGATCGATGAGATCAAGTGTGTTTACCAGGATGTAAACTGTCTGGAAGAAGCGGTTGGCGTGCATATGGCGCAGGCGCGCTGTTATGGCTATATCTATGGATTACAGGAAGCGCTGGACGAAGTGACACTGCAGCTCACCTACTGTAATCTGGAGACGGAGGAGATCCGCCGCTTTCAGGAGATCCAGACGATGAACGAACTTTCTGAATGGTTTGCTGGTCTGATCCATGAATATGTCAAATGGGCGCGTTACCTCTATCACAACGGGCTGCGACGTGATGAATCAATCAAAGCGCTCGAATTTCCCTATCCGTACCGGGCGGGACAGCGGGAGCTGGCTGTGGCGGTTTACCGGACGCTGGAGCGCGGGCGCAGGCTGTTTGTCCAGGCCCCGACCGGGATTGGAAAGACACTTTCGACGGTATTTCCGGCGCTTAAAGCGATCGGGGAAGGGCATGGGCAGAAACTCTTTTACCTGACGGCGAAGACGATCACGCGGACGGTGGCGGAAGAGGCGCTGGCGATTTTGCGGGAACGCGGGCTGTATTTTCGTTCGGTCACGATCACGGCAAAGGAAAAGTTGTGTATTTTGGAAAAACCGGTGTGTAATCCGGAAATGTGCCCGCGTGCGAAAGGGCATTTTGACCGTGTCAACGATGCGGTGTATGAAATTTTGCATCAGGAATTTGGAATTACGCGTTCGGTAATTTTAGAGTATGCGGAAAAATTTCAGGTCTGCCCGTTTGAGTTCTGCCTCGATATTTCTTCGCTTGTGGATGGGATCATCTGTGATTATAATTATGTCTTTGACCCGGATGTGCGCTTGAAACGTTATTTTGCGGATGGGGCGGAGGGGGACTATTTCTTCCTGATGGATGAAGCCCACAATCTGGTATCGCGCGCGCGGGAAATGTATAGTGCTTCTATTATAAAGGAAGAAGTGCTTTTGACGAAAAAGGTACTGGGACATCGTGCGCCGGCGTTGGGGCGGCAGCTTACAAGGTTAAATAAGGCGCTTCTGGGGATGAAGCGGGAGTGCAGCGGCTACCAGGTGCTCAAGGATGCCGGACATCTGGTTTCAGTGTTAAACGGTGTTTTTGGAGAAATGGAAAAGTATCTGGAAAAGCCGGGCGGGGAAGATGGGCGGGACACGATTCTGGATTTTTATTTTTCGGTGCGACATTTTTTAAATATGTATGAGCGGGTCGATGAGCATTACAGGATTTATACGGAACTTCTGCCGTCCGGCGAATTTGTCATCCGGCTTTATTGTGTCAATCCGATTGAAAATCTGGCGCAGTGCCTGTCGCAGGGGAAAGCGGCGGTCTTTTTCTCGGCAACGCTTCTGCCGCTCCGGTATTACCGGATGCTTCTGTCGGATCAGGAGGAGGACTATACGGTCTATGTGCCGTCCCCGTTTCCGCAGGAGCGGCGTCTTCTGCTGGCGGCGACGGATGTGACGAGCCGGTATACGCGGCGCAATGAGACGGAATACCGGCGGGTGCTGCGGTACATCCAGACGATGGCAAGTGTGAAAAAGGGCAATTATATTGTGTTTTTTCCGTCGTATCAGTATATGAACCGGGTGCGTGAGGTGTGTGAAGAAGAATATGCGTATCAGAAGGTTGAATTGGATGATAATGAAAAAATGAAAAATCATTCCGGGGAAAATGGAAAAAGTATGGAAATCCTGGTCCAGGATTCTCACATGACCGAGGAGGAACGGGAAGCATTTTTACAGAAATTTTCTCCCGAACGAACAGCTGAACGTGATACCTCCCTGGTGGCGTTCTGCGTGATGGGCGGTCTGTTTTCGGAGGGAATCGATTTGACAGGCGATCGGCTGATCGGCGTGATCGTGGTCGGAACCGGGCTCCCGATGGTATGCACGGAGCAGAAAATTTTGCAGGGATATTTTGAAGAAGAGGGAAAAGATGGATTTGCATATGCCTACCAGTATCCGGGCATGAATAAGGTACTCCAGGCGGCAGGGCGGGTCATCCGGACCGCGTCCGATCAGGGCGTCATCCTTTTACTGGATGACCGGTTCTGGCGTCGGGAGTACCGGGAATTATTTCCAAGGGAATGGAGCGATGTCAAACGGGTCAGTCTTTCGTCTCTGGAGCAGGAGCTTCAGGCATTTTGGAGCCGTTTTCCAGAAGTTCAATAAATTCACGCGATGCCTGTGAGATCGGCATTGTCTCATTGTGGACGACGACGAGCTGGCGCGGCGGCAGGGCTTCAGTCAGGGTCAGGGCATAAAGTTCTTTTTCGCCAGCCGGGAGACAGAAATCCGGGACAAATGCGATGCCGAGACCGATGCGCGCCAGATCGATGAGCAGATCGTTGCTGCTTAATTCAATCTCCGGTACGAGGTCGAGCTGGTGCTTCTGGAACATGTTGTGCAGAAATTCGCTGGTGGTACTCTTGCGATCCAGCATGAGGATTGGGAGTGCCTGCAGCTCGCGCAGTGTAACCGGGCGGTCTTTCATCGGAAAATAGGTCTCATTGGCGACGAATATATCGTTGAATTCGCGCAGCACATGGATATTCTGCGTTCCACCGAGCCCGGAGTTTGGATAGTTCGTCAGAATAAAATCGACCTGACCGTTGTCCAGAAGCCGCGCACATTCGATGGAGGTACGGTTGGTAACCTTGATGTGGATATTCGGGTAACGCTTGTGAAATTCGCTTAAAAATGGCACCAGATAATAGCGGCAGATCGTATCGCTTGCGCCAATGCGTAGCTGACCGCCGTTTAAGCTGTTAGAGTCGAGCAGCTGGTTTTCGCCCTGACGGATCAGGTTCATCGCCGGTTCTACGTGCTTGAGTAGGATCTCGCCTTCCGGGGTAAGCTGTACTTTTTTTGTGCTGCGGATGAAAAGAGTCTGGTTCAGTTTCTTCTCCAGTACCTTGATCGACTGGCTGACCGCCGACTGGGAGATGAAAAGCTGCTTAGATGCCTCGGAGAAACTTAACGTCGAGGCTACGTGGTAAAATACTTTATATAATTCATAGTTGATATCCATTTATTAGTCCTCCTTATAGAACTGTATTCAGTGTAACATGATTGGAGGGCGGAGTCAATAATGATTGTATCTGTGTCTTGTTTGTGATAAAATGACGGAATCATCTTAGAAGTATGTATTTTTTAGGAGGGAATACCACATGGAATCTAATACATTTTATGATATTTACTTAGAGGAACTGAAAAATCTCCCGCAGGGCACGCCGGAGGAGGAAACAGCGCTTCTGAAAAAACTGACGGAGGGGGACAAGACAGCGGCTTCCCGTCTGACGGAGTTAAAACTGGCGAAGGCGGTTCAGATCGCGGAGGAGTACCACGATCGGGGACTTCCGGCGGGCGATCTGGTGCAGGAGGCAAATATGGCGCTGTTTCTGTTCGCAAGCGAGTACGAAAACGGTGATTTCGACGCGCAGATGGAGAAAAAGGTGCGCGCGGCGATCGAGGATGCGCTGCAGATTCAGAACCGCGAGACGAAGATTGAGGAGGAGATGGCGGCGCGCGTTAATGTCCTCAAGGATATTTCTGCGAGCATGGCGCGGGAGCTGGGACGCGAGGCGACCCTTGCGGAATTGGCAGAGCGCATGAAGATGAGCGAGGATGAGATCCGTGACATCATGAAGCTGACGATGGATGCGATGAAGGTCAGCGGTCAGGCGGCAGAGATGGCTCAGAAAGAGATAGATGAACAGGAGTAATAGAAAATGCTGTTTTATTTGGTGCGCCACGGTCAGACTGACTGGAACCGGGCGGGAAAGATACAGGGAACGACGGATATTCCGCTGAATGAGACAGGACGGCAGCAGGCGGAGCAGCTAGCCGCTGTTCTAAAAGAGAGGAGTGGCTATCCGGCGGGAACGCGGATCGATGCGGTTTATACCAGCCCGCTTGCGCGGGCATTCCAGACGGCGGAGATCCTGGCAAAGGAAGGAAAATTACCGCTCCGCCGCCTGACGGGGCTGCGGGAGCGCGATTTTGGATGCTGGGAAGGCAAAAGCTGGCAGCAGGTGGAAGCAGAGTACCCGGACGAATTTCATCTGTGGAGGGAACAGCCGATGGTCGGTATCCCGTCCGGCGGAGAATCAAGAAAATCCTGCGAGGCGCGGAGTGAACGGGCGATCCGACAGATTTTGGAGGAGACAGCCGGGGATGCGGTGATCGTGGCGCACGGTGGGATCCTCGTCTTTTTGATGAATTATCTGCTCCGTTTCCATCGGGAGCCGCAGGAGATCATTGTGGCGAATGCCAGTCTGTCGGTTGTTTCGTATGACCGTTCGACGGGGATGGGAAAGCTGCTTGCACTGAATGAGACAGGGACGTTGGAACAGAAAAAATTGTTTTAAAGAATGATTTCAAAATGAAAAAGCAGGAATGAAATAAGGCAAGAGATACAATAAGAGTTACTGTTCACGGGTAGGCACTTTTGGAACCGAAAGTGCCGTAAGAAAACGTGGTGGTAGCAGGAATTTGCCGTATTTAAATGCGAAGCCACGGCAAATTCCGTTACTGGGCACGTATGCGTGAACAGTAACCAATAAGATATGTTAATAAAAAATATTAAATATATTAATTTTACTAATCTATAAAAATTGTGTATGATAAAGGCAGATGCTAGAAGAAGGCATTTGCCTTTTATGCTAAAAAATGAATGTATTTTACAGAACATGAAACATTAAAATACGAAAAAACAGGAGGAAAACATGAGCGTAAGACGTATTTTCGTTGAGAAAAAACCGGAATTTGCCGTATTGGCTCACGATCTGAAAGAGGAGATCGCAAGCTATCTGGGGATCGACACGATCACCGATGTCCGCGTACTGATCCGCTATGATATTGAGGATGTATCGGAGGATGCATATCAGAAAGCGCTGATTACGATCTTCTCTGAGCCGCCGGTTGATTTTGTCTATGAGGAGGCATTCCCGTCCAAGGAAGGCGATACGATCTTTTCCGTTGAGTTCCTGCCGGGACAGTTCGATCAGAGAGCCGATTCCGCAGAACAGTGTGTGAAACTTCTGAATGAAGAGGAAAATCCGGTGATCCGTTCCGCGACAACTTATGTTATTTCCGGAACACTGACCGCGGAGCAGATCGAGGGCATCAAGTCCCTGTGCATTAACCCGGTGGATTCCCGTGAGAATAACAACGCAAAGCCGGAAACGCTGGTAACGGTATTTGAGCAGCCGGAGGATGTCAAGATTTTCGATGGCTTCTGCGGTTATGGCGAGGCAGAGTTAAAAGAACTCTACGATTCCCTGAACCTTGCGATGACGTTCAAGGATTTCGAGCATATCCACAACTACTTTAAGAACGAAGAGAAGAGAGATCCGTCTGTGACCGAGATCCGCGTGCTGGATACATATTGGTCCGATCACTGCCGTCATACGACCTTCCAGACTGAGTTAAAGGACGTTACCTTTACAAAGGGCGATTACAATGAGCCGATGGAAGCTTCCTACAAACAGTACCTGGCAGACCGTGAGGTTATTTACAAAGACCGTGACGACAAGTTTGTCTGCCTGATGGATCTGGCTGTTCTCGCTATGAAGAAGCTTCGCCGTGAAGGTAAGCTGGAGGATCTGGAGGAGTCTGAGGAGATCAATGCCTGCAGTATCGTAGTTCCGGTTACCATCGACGGCAAGGAAGAAGAGTGGCTGGTTAACTTTAAAAATGAAACCCACAACCATCCGACCGAGATTGAGCCTTTTGGCGGCGCTGCCACCTGCTTGGGCGGTGCTATCCGCGACCCGCTTTCCGGACGTACCTATGTATACCAGGCTATGCGTGTGACCGGTGCGGCTGATCCGACCCGTCCGATGTCTGAGACACTGCACGGTAAACTTCCGCAGAAGCGCATCGTAAAGGATGCAGCACATGGCTACAGCTCCTATGGCAACCAGATCGGTCTTGCTACTGGCTATGTAAAAGAGATTTATCATCCGAATTATGTAGCAAAACGTATGGAGATCGGTGCTGTTATGGCAGCAGCTCCGCGCAAAAATGTCATCCGTGAGACTTCCGATCCGGGCGATGTAATCATCCTGATGGGTGGACGTACCGGCCGTGACGGTATCGGCGGCGCAACCGGTTCTTCCAAGGTACATACCGAGGAGTCCATCGAGGTCTGCGGCGCAGAGGTTCAGAAGGGAAATGCACCAACAGAACGTAAATTACAGAGACTGTTCCGCCGCCCAGAGGTCAGCCGTCTGATCAAGAAGTGTAACGACTTTGGCGCCGGCGGCGTGTCGGTAGCGATCGGTGAGTTAGCTGACGGACTTCAGATTGACCTTGACAAGGTTCCGAAGAAATATGCAGGTCTGGACGGAACGGAGATTGCGATTTCCGAGTCACAGGAGCGTATGGCTCTGGTGGTAGACCCGAAAGATGTTGATAAGATGCTTGCTTATGCAGCAGAAGAGAACCTGGAGGCAGTTCCGGTTGCCGTTGTTACTGAGTCCCCGCGCCTGGTTCTGAACTGGAGAGGCAAGACGATCGTAGATTTAAGCCGTGCATTCCTGGATACCAACGGTGCTCATCAGGAGACAACCGTTACCGTTGAGGTTCCGACCAGGGAAGGCAATGTATTTGATAAACAGGAAGTAAAGGATGTCAAAGAAAAATGGCTGTCCATGCTTTCTTCCTTAAATGTATGCTCCCAGAAGGGTCTGGTTGAGATGTTCGACAGCACCGTGGGCGCAAGCAGTGTATTCCTGCCATACGGCGGTGTCCACCAGATGACCGAGACACAGGCGATGGTGGCAAAACTGCCGATGAGCAAGGGCAAATGCGATACCGTTACCATGATGAGCTACGGCTATGATCCGTACCTGTCCAGCTGGAGCCCGTACCACGGCGCTACTTACGCAGTGCTGGATTCTGTTGCTAAGATCGTGGCAAACGGCGGTGATTTCCACAAGATCCGCTTTACCTTCCAGGAGTACTTCAAACGTATGACGGAAGATCCGAAGAGATGGGGCACACCGTTCTCCGCTCTGCTCGGTGCTTACAGTGCGCAGCTCGGATTTGGACTTCCGTCCATCGGCGGCAAGGACAGTATGTCCGGCAGCTTCTATGATGAAGAGCACGGCGAAATCGACGTACCGCCGACACTGGTTTCCTTTGCAGTTGATATTTCCGATACCAAACACGTGGTATCTCCGGAATTTAAGAAAGCGGGCAGCAAGATTGTTCTCTTTACCATCGAGAAAGATGCACATGACCTGCCGGTTTACAGCCAGATCATGGATGGTTACGAGAAAATCTACCGCGATATGGAGTCTGGAAAGATTATTTCCGCATATGCGGTTGAGGGTGCTGGTGTAGCAGAGGCTGTCAGCAAGATGGCATTTGGTAACCGCCTGGGCGTAAAGATTGAGCACAATGTAGATCCGAGAGACTTCTTCGCCGCTGGCTGGGGCAATATTGTCTGCGAGGTTCCGGACGGCAAGGTAGGCGAGCTGTCCATTCCGTACACCGTGATCGGTGAGGTAACCGACAAGGGAACCTTCGAGTATGGCAGTACTGTGATCTCCATGGAAGAGGCTCTGAAAGCATGGACCAGAACCCTGGAGAAGGTATTCCCGACTGCTTCCGGCGCGCCGATGAAGGCAGCAGAAGAAACACTTTACAATACCGATAAGGTATATGTATGCAAACATAAGGTGGCAAAGCCAACCGTATTTATTCCGGCAATGCCGGGTACCAACTGCGAGTTAGACAGTGCGAAAGCCTTTGAGGCAGCCGGAGCGGAGACGATTGTGCGTGTATTCCGCAACCAGAATGCATCCGATATCCGTTCTTCCATCGAGCAGTACAAAGAGGATATCAAGAAATCCCAGATCATCATGTTCCCGGGTGGATTCTCCGCAGGTGATGAGCCGGATGGTTCGGCTAAATTCTTCGCTACGGTATTCCGCAACGAGGCGATGATGGAGGAGATCGACAAACTGCTTCATGACCGGGATGGCCTGGTACTGGGTATCTGCAATGGCTTCCAGACATTAATCAAACTGGGACTTTTAACCGGAGGCAAGATTGAGCCTCAGAAAGCAGATTCCCCGACTCTGACAACCAACAACATTGGACGCCACATTTCCCGCATGGCATACTTAAAGGTTGTATCTAACCTGTCCCCGTGGCTCAGAAAAGCAGAGCTGGGAGGCGTATACTGCAACCCGATGTCCCATGGTGAAGGACGTTTCGTAGCCAACGAGGAGTGGCTTGCAAAACTTCGCGCAAATGGTCAGATCGCGATCCAGTACAGCGATCCGAACGGAAACTTATCCGTCAGCGAGGAGTGGAACCCGAACGGTTCCTACCAGTGCATCGAGGGTATCACAAGCCCGGATGGACGTATTCTTGGTAAGATGGGTCACAACGAGCGCTGCTGGAGCGATACAGGCATGAATATCTATGGAAATCAGGATATGCAGCTGTTTGCTTCAGGTGTGGAGTATTTCAAATAAAATGAACACCTGCTTTTAAGTAAGGTAGAAATAGACCGGATCGCAGAAATCTGCCCCGGTCTATTTTTTGTGTGATAGAAAATTCCTTGGAATTCCCCATCACACAAAAAGGTACATTCTTTTTTATGTCACAGGAAATATCAATTATGATATAAATTCTACCATTGACGAAAATGTCAGAAAACCTTAAACAAAAAGTTATTCTCAGGTAATAAAAGTGTGCTATCCTGTCAATAACAGAAAACAGACATTTACTTCAAAAAACAAGGGAAAAATTTTGAAAATACCGACAGTTTATTTTGACGCAGGCAGATATGTTTGTTATAATGGAAACAAGAGTTTGTACGCGAGAGTACATTAGAAAAGGAGGATGGGATATGAGACATAACCTGAAGGCAGCGGCGGTTTCCGCTCTTGCTATCATGGCGGCACTGGCTATGAGTATTCCGGCATACGCGGCTGACAAAAAGATCTCGGAAGTTAAGTTCCGTGTCAATGCGAAACCGGAAGCGGGCGACAGCATCGGGGATCCGGATGTACAAGTTACGAAGGGTAATGTTGAGATTACCGAGCAGGAGTTTGACAATGACGACAGCGAGTGGGAGAGAGGTGATAAGCCGGTCATCTACCTGACGATCGAGGCAAAGGACGGTTATCAGTTATCCGGCACAAAGCTTTCTGCAACCAAGTCGGCTTACAAAGTTACGAAGCGATCTGGCGATAAGAGCGAGTGGAAAGTTAAGATTACGATGTCAGCTGTTGACGGCGATTTGGATACGGTCGAAGATCTTAGCTGGAGCAATCGTACCGCAACCTGGGACAGCGTATCGGATGCAAGCAAGTATGAAGTTAAACTGTACCGCAACAGTTCTACCGTAACGACTGTTACAACCACAGGCACAAGCTACAATTTCTACCCATACATGACGAAATCCGGCGATTATACCTTTAAGGTACGCGCGGTTGACGGAAGCGATAAGGGTGAGTGGAGTGATGAGTCCGATGAATATTATATGAATTCTTCAGATGTGTATACAGGTACACCTCCGACCGATAATTCTTCTGGTGGTTCCACTCCGGCAAATGCGAATGGTCAGTGGGTAAACAGCATTTACGGCTGGTCTTACTACATCAATGGTGTACCGGTTAAGAACAACTGGGTATATGTTGATAATGAGTGGTATCATCTGAATGCAAACGGATTCATGGATACAGACTGGATCTATACTGATAATAACTGGTTCTATTTAAACCCGGTATCCGATGGTACGAGAGGCAAGATGCTGACCGGCTGGCAGCAGATTGGACCGTACAAGTATTATCTGAATCCGGTATCCGACGGTACCCGTGGTGCAAGAAAGACAGGCTATCAGTTCATCGATGGCGCATGGTATCTGTTTGACCTGAATAGCGGAGCACTCTGGACGAACATGGTAACTCCGAACGGTATGGTAGCGGATGCAAATGGTGTTCTTCACTAGGGAGCTATCTGGCAGCAGACCGGAAGAGGATCTGAGATGCGGAAACATACATAAATGAAATAAAAATCAGACAGCGGCAGACAGCGGACGAGCGAAAGCAAGTGGCTGATGCCGCTGTTTTTTTGTTTTTCTTGCACAGAAGGGGGGAAAAAGGATATAATAGAGAATCATATTGAGAAGCCGGAGAATTGATGAGGCGGGAATAAGAAACAGAGAGGAGAATCGATAAATTACGATGAAACCAACTGTATTATTGTATAATTTTACTGATTCCAAAAGAAAAATGAAGGTGCAGCAGGCGCTTATGCCGCTGGGATTCCGCTTAAGGGCAGTGACAAAGGAGGAGTACGGGCTGCCGGTGGGCGTGCTGGCTGGTGTGAAAGGACTGAATGAGGATGTCCTCAAGGAAGCCGGACAAGCAATAGAGGCTGTGGAGGAAACGAAAAAAGAAGAGTCCGCTCAGAAACAGGCAGACGGGAGGCTGCAGCGAGAAGTGCCGGAGAACGATTCTTCCAGGAAAATGGATTTCTCAGATGAGATGGCGATCATGGCAGGCTTTTCTTCCGCCCAGATCGATGCATTTATCCATGCACTCCGAAAAAAGGGAGTCGGACGGATTGATTATAAAGCAGTCCTGACACCGTATAATATGAAGTGGGATTCGGTACAATTATACGAAGAGATCAAAAAAGAGCATGAGATGATGACGGGGAAAGGTAAAGACGAAGCATTGTGATGCCATGGGATTGGTGAAAGGTCATTTTACTGCTTGATGTGGAGGTGGAAAGATGCTGGAAAAAGTGGATTTGAATAAATCAGTGGATAAGGAAAACTACAAGAAGCTTCGGGAAGAGATGGATGTGAAGCTGGGAGAATTGCAGCGCGCCTGTAAGGCGGAAAAGATCCCGGTTGTCATCGTATTTGACGGCTTCGGGGCAGGCGGTAAGGGAACGCAGATCAACCGTCTGATCCAGCCGCTGGATCCGCGCGGCTTTGATGTTTATGCGAGCCGGGAGACGGGGGAAGAGGAACGGATGCGTCCATTTCTCTGGCGGTATTGGACGAAGACACCGGAAGATGGCCGAATGATGATCTTTGACAAGAGTTGGTACGATAAGGTTACCGTTGACCGGTTTGACAAAGAGACGAAGCGGCAGGAGCTAAACGGGGCGTTCCGGGATATCCTTTCATTTGAAAAGCAGCTGGCAGATTCCGGCATGATTCTGATCAAATTGTTTCTGTATATTTCCAGGGACGAGCAGAAAAAGCGCTTTAAACGGCTGGAAGAAAGCAAAGAGACTGCGTGGCGTGTGACGGAGGCGGACTGGAAGCGCAACAAGGATTACGATACATTTCTGGAGATGAATGAGGAAATGCTGCAGCGGACGGATACCGGGTACGCGCCGTGGACGATCGTGGAAGCGACTGATAAAAATTATGCGGCAGTCAAGATTTTATCCACCGTCACAGACCGGCTGGAGTATGAGCTGAACCGCCGCCGAATGGAACGCGAGGAAGGGGCGGTGCATCCGCCGGTCAAACTTCCAGATGAGCGGTTTAAAAATGGCGTGCTTTCCGGCGTGGATCTGACGAAAACGCTGACACGCGAGGAATATAAGGAACGTCTGGATAAGCTGCAGAAAAAGCTGGAGGTGCTGCACGGCGAGCTGTACCGGCTGCGGATTCCGGTGGTGATCGGCTTTGAAGGCTGGGATGCGGCGGGAAAAGGCGGTGCGATCCGGCGCCTGACAAGCCACCTGGATCCTCGCGGCTACAAGGTCAATCCGACGGCGGCACCGAATGATGTGGAGAAGGTACACCATTATCTGTGGCGTTTCTGGCGGGAGATGCCGAAAGCGGGGCATATTGCGATCTTCGACCGCACCTGGTACGGGCGCGTGATGGTGGAGCGGATCGAGGGTTTCTGCAGTGAGGCGGACTGGAAACGGGCATATCAGGAAATCAACGAGATGGAAGAGCACATGGCGAATTTTGGCGCGGTAATCGTGAAATTCTGGATTCATATTGATAAAGATGAGCAGGAACGCCGCTTTAAGGAGCGCATGGAGGATCCGGCAAAACAGTGGAAAATCACGGACGAAGACTGGCGCAACCGTGAAAAATGGGACGCATACGAGCAGGCAGTCAATGAGATGCTGGTGCGGACCTCTACTACCTATGCCCCGTGGACGATCATAGAAGGAAATTCCAAATATTTCGCGCGCGTCAAGGTGCTGGAAACGGTTGTGGAGGCGATGGAGGAGAAGATCCGTGAGGTAAAAAAGCTGCGTAAGTGATAGAAAGAAGCGGACGGCCGATTTGGTAATCATGTGTGGAAATATGAAGAAGCGCGGTTGCAATTCTTCGTAAGATACAGTAAAATCAATATTTAAAGAAAAAGACGGCAATTTTGAAAAACACAAACATTTGTGTAAACTTTGCGTTAAATGTAGCGATAGAAAGGAAGCGGACAAAATGGAGCAGACAGCAAAAGAGCGCACACTAGCATTTATGGCAGAGCATGCGGGGGATCCAACCCCGATGGAATTATTTCATATGCACGTAAAACACGTGGGAATCAATACAAAATCGGAAGACGAGGCCTGGGAGGTTGCTGAGACACTGGCGCGCCTGATGGGGCTGATGCCGCGCGAGACGGAGAAAGCGGTGTTCAGCGGTGACCTGACGGAAAATATGAAGGTGGAGAGCCACGGAACCTACGGCCATATTGGCTTTGGTGTAAATGATTGCGAGGCGGCGATCCGATACTTTGTGAACCGCGGTATGACGCTTCGGGAAGAGACGAAGCGCTTTGATGAGCAGGGTCGCTGTATTTTCGCCTATTTTAAAGAAGAAGTCGGCGGATTTGCGATCCACCTGGTACAGGATTGATAGCACCAGGCGATATAAAAACGAAAAGGATAGCAATATGAAAAAAATAATCGTGATCGGCGGCGGGGCAGCCGGCATGGCGGCTGCGATTGCGGCGGCGGAAAATGGCTGCGCGGCAACGATCTATGAAAAGAATGAGAAACTGGGAAAAAAGATCTATATTACAGGAAAAGGGCGCTGCAATGTGACGAATGACTGTGATATGGAAGGTCTGTTTGACAGTGTTGTGACAAACAGCCGCTTTTTATACAGTGCATTTTACGGTTTTAGTAACCAGGATATGAAGGATTTTCTGGAGGCGAACGGCTGTCATGTTAAGGTGGAGCGCGGCAACCGTGTCTTTCCGGTGTCTGATCGGGCATCGGATGTGACATCGGCGTTTGCAAGACGGCTGCGGGAACTGCGCGTGAAAGTAGAATTGAATCAGGGAGTCCGGGAACTGTGGCTGGAGAATGGTGTATTAAAAGGTGTGATTCTGGCGCAGGGCGGTAATGAGCGTGGGAAAAAAGACTCCTACATAGCTGCGGATGCAGTGATCGTGGCGACGGGCGGTTTGTCCTACCCGACGACCGGCTCAACCGGCGATGGTTACCGGTTTGCGGAGGCGGCAGGGCACAAGGTGACGGAACTTTCGCCGGCGCTTGTTCCGTTTGAGACGAAGGAAGATGTGAAGGAGCTGCAGGGACTCTCCCTGCGGAACGTGGAAGCTGCTGTTTTAAATGGAAAGAAAGAGGTTTACCGTGAATTTGGTGAGATGCTGTTTACCCATTACGGCGTTTCGGGTCCGGTACTCTTGAGTGCCAGCAGTTATGCGGCGAAAAAACTGAAAAAGGGTCCGCTGACTCTGATGATCGATCTGAAACCGGCGCTTTCCATGGAACAGCTCGATGCGCGGATTCTGCGCGATTTTGAGGCGGAGAAGAATAAACAGTTTAAAAATGCGCTGAACCATCTGTACCCATCAAAACTGATACCGGTCATAATTCGCCGCAGCGGCATTGAGCCGGACAAGCAGGTCAACGCCGTGACGAAGGAAGAGCGGAGACGGCTGGCGGAGGTGACAAAGCATTTTACACTGACGCTGACCGGGCTGCGAGGTTTCAATGAGGCGATCATTACCCAGGGCGGTGTGACGGTAAAAGAAGTGAATCCATCCACGATGGAGTCGAAGAAGCTTCCAGGGCTTTATTTTGCCGGGGAAGTGCTGGATCTCGATGCAGTCACGGGCGGTTACAACTTACAAATTGCGTGGTCGACCGGTGTGCTGGCAGGACGGAGCGCAGCGGAAAATCATGAATTATAACGATATGAAAAAGGGGAAACGAAATGCCGATTAATATAGCGATTGATGGACCAGCCGGGGCTGGGAAGAGCACAGTGGCAAAGAAGCTGGCGGAAGATTATGGATATATTTATGTAGATACGGGGGCGATGTACCGGGCGATGGCATTGTATTTTCTGCGCCAGGGCATCGACAGCCATGATGAGGCGGCGATCGGACGCGCCTGTGAGACGGTTTCCATTTCACTGGAATATGAAAATGGGATCCAGCAGGTTTATTTAAATGGGGAGAATGTCAGCAGCGAGCTTCGGACGGAGGCGGTTGGAAATATGGCTTCGAATACCTCTGTCTATGCGCCGGTCCGCAAAAAACTGGTGGAGCTGCAGCGTGAATTAGCCGGACGCCGGGATGTCGTGATGGATGGCCGGGATATCGGAACGGCGGTTCTGCCGGATGCGACCCTGAAAGTATATCTGACCGCGAGCAGCCGTGTGAGAGCTGGACGCCGTTATAAAGAGCTGACCGAACGCGGGGAAAGCTGTTCCCTGGAGGCGATCGAGCAGGATATCATCGAGCGCGATTACCGCGATATGCACCGGGAATTGTCGCCTCTCAAGCAGGCGGAGGACGCCATTTTACTGGATACTTCTGCGTTGAATTTTGAAGAGGTAATGCGGGAGATGGAGAAGTTGGTTGAGGCGGCGAAGAAAAATCCCATTGCCGTAGGCAATTTTTGATGGATTTTTGCGCGTGACTGTGAAGGTACTGAACAGTTACGAAAATGCCAGGAAAAAGGAGAAGCCGAAAAGGGGCGGCAGCAAACATGAGACGATTGAAACAAACATGGATCGCCGCAGCACTTGGGATGAGTGTATGGATGACCGCCTGTGCGGGCGCGGCATCGGAGACAGCCACACAGGAAGGGGCTGTCGATGAGGAGAGCCAGGGGGCGATCCGTGAGGCTGTGGCTGAAAATGATCAGGCGCAGGAGCAGCCCAAACGGGATAAAACGCAGGAAACTGAGCGGACGGAACCGCTCACGGTTGAACCAGTCCGGGAAACCCTCAATATGACGCATTTTGACAACTGTACCTTTGCAGCTGGGTTCAAACCGCAGCAGATCCATCAGGATGAAAGCAATGTTATCATCACATTGACGGTCTATGACTATGAGCATTTTCATAAGGCAGATATCGATGAACTGCAGGCGGGAGATACGCTGCTTATCGATGGGAAAGAATGTCTCATTACTTCGATTGACCGACAGGAGTCTGGGCGGATCGAGATCAATGGCGGTCCGGCACAGGGGGGAGAAGAGCTGAGAATGGTAGAGGAGGATTCCTTTTATGGCTCGGAGATGGCAGTCGGGAGAAGTTACCATAAGCTGGGAGAGGTTACGCTGCAGATGGATGAGAACTTTGTCCTGACAGATGATTCTGACCCGGATACACCGCCGCAGGTGTATACCGCGGAAGAATTATTCGCGATCCGTGATCGGCTGATCGGGGAGTTTAAGCCATACAACACGGCTGTGACGGTGAAGAATGAGAAAATTATTTCGATTTACCGGAAATTTATGCCATAAAAGATATAAAATCATTAAGAGGAGGAGAGCACCTTTTATCCGGATGAGAGGTGCTTTTTTGTGTAACAGGAAATTCCTTGGAACTCCCTGTTGCACAAAAAGGCACTAACGTGCCAATGATGCGCACTCGCGCGAAGCAGAAACATGTCGCAAGCGACCGCGCTCGGCGCGAGAATGTGCCAAGGCACATTCTTTTTCAATATAATTTCCGGGATAAATTGACTTTTAAACATACCCCATCTATAATGAAACAAGCTGATATGGGCAGTGGGTGCCGCTGTTTGTGCCAGACCAGTCAGATTGCTCGGATTGACAGGCATGGACAGGGGGTAAAAGGGAAACAGGTGCAAAACCTGTGCGATCTCGTCACTGTGAACCGGAGAGTGGCGCTGCAGATGCCATTGCGAAAGTGAGAAGGCGCGGCGTGCATGATGACCCGAAAGCCAGGAAACCTGCCGGCTGTCGTGAACATATCGGTTAAAACTATTTTTGTGCGAGTCACACAAGGAGGAAAACATGAGAAAAAACAAAAAAGTAGTTGTAAGTGCAGCGGCAGTTACGATGTCCGTATTGCTTGGAGCCTGCGGCGGCAGTACATCCAGCCAGGCAACCTCGACGGAGGCGGCTTCTGAGGCAGAGACCGAGGCAGCTGAGAGCGCCGATTCCGATCAGGAAGCGGCAGATAAGGTGGCAAAGCTGATCGATGACATCTATGTACAGGAGCGCACCGATGATACGGATGAGCAGTGCAAGGCAGCCAAAGAGGCATGGGATGCCCTGACTGACGAGCAGAAGGAGCTGGTAGAAGGCGAGAACGCAGATCCAGATTATTTTGGTCGTGATACCGGCGACGCGAGCCTGGACGATCCGCGCAATCAGGATGAGATTGGCGACAAAGAGATCCTGGTAGTCAGCTTTGGTACTTCCTTCAACGACAGCCGTGTGAAAGATATCAAGAGTATCGAGGATTCCATCCAGGATGCATTCCCAGATTGGGCAGTCCGCCGTGCATTTACCGCACAGATCATTATCAACCACGTTGAGGCTCGTGACGGCGAGTGCATCGACAATATGGATCAGGCACTGGAGCGCGCCGTGGAGAACGGAGTTAAAGAGCTGGTTGTCCAGCCGACCCACCTGATGCACGGTGCTGAGTATGACGAGATGGTTGAGGCGATCGAGAAGTATCAGGATAAATTCGAGCAGATAGCTGTCGCAGAGCCGCTGTTGGGTGAGGTTGGCGACGATGCAACCGTTATCAATGCAGATAAAGAGGCAGTTGCAAAAGCAGTTGTAGCAGAAGAAGCTTCGGAAGCTGGTTTTAAAGATGCAGCTGACGCAGCCGATCAGGGAACTGCATTCGTTCTGATGGGGCATGGTACCGCACACGTTGCAAAGGTAACCTACAGCCAGATGCAGACCCAGATGCAGAATCTTGGATATAGCAATGTATTTATCGGTACCGTAGAGGGCGAGCCGGAAGAGACCTCCTGTGAGTCTGTTATCGAGGCAGTGAAGGCAGCAGGTTATAAGAATGTCGTTCTTCGTCCGCTGATGGTAGTTGCAGGTGATCACGCAAACAACGACATGGCAGGCGATGACGAGGATTCCTGGAAGAGCCAGTTTGAGGCATCAGGTGCATTTGACAAGGTAGATACTCAGATTTCCGGTCTGGGCAGAATTAAAGCAGTAGAATCATTCTATGTTGCTCATACACGGACAGCCATTGATTCTATTGTGAAATAATGTATATGAAAAAGAAATTAAATTTAGCGGCGCTTCTGCTTGCTGCCGCTTTTCTCGGAGCGTGCGGAGGACAGAAACAGGACGCAGCTGACACCGTGGCGCAGACAGAGAGCGCAGAAACCGAGAATGCCGATCAAAAGAGCAGCATTGACCTTGCAGACGGCGTCTACACCGTCGATTTTAAGACGGACAGCAGCATGTTCAAGGTCAATGAATCGAAAAATGGAAAAGGCGTCCTGACGGTCAAGGATGGCGAGGCGACACTTCATATCAGCCTGACCTCGAAAAACATCGTGAACCTGTATCTGGGTACTGCGGACGAGGCAAAGGAAGATGAAGCCGGTTGGCTGCAGCCAACCGTAGACACGGTTACTTACAGCGACGGTCTGAGCGAGGAGGTCAACGGCTTCGATGTGCCGGTTCCGGCGCTCGGAGAAGAATTTGACCTGGCTCTGATTGGTAAGAAGGGCACCTGGTACGACCACAAAGTAAGGGTAGAAAATCCGGTTTCCGGAGAGGCAGAGGACGCGGAAGCGGCATCATCCGAGACGGAGAATAGCGATGATGCGGCAGATGCCCAGAAACCGGCAGGGCAGACTGCAGATGTGGCAGACGGCACTTATACCTGTGAGGTAACCCTGCAGGGAGGTTCCGGCAGAGCATCGGTGGACAGCCCGGCGACCATTATCGTCAAGGATGGAAAGGTGACTGCCGATATTGTCTGGAGCAGCCCGAACTATGAGTATATGCTGGTGGATGACGTGCAGTATGATCCGATCCAGACCGAGGGCAATTCCGAGTTCCAGATTCCGGTAACGCTGGATGAGGATGTAGCGGTCAGTGCCTTGACGGTGGCGATGAGCCAGCCGCATCTGATTGATTATACGCTGCATTTTGACAGCGTGACGTTATCAGAAGTTACGAAATAAAAGTAGATAGAAATACCTGTCCAGGAAGAACCTCCCGGTCCTTTTGTACATATTTTGATTACAGAAGGATCCGGGAGGTTTATGTCTATGCGTATCTGTGAACTCAAACAGCGGGAAGTTATAAATGTAAAAGATTGCAAGCGCCTTGGTTTTGTGGGCGACGTCGATTTTGACATCAGCACGGGAAAAATGCTTGCGATCATCGTGCCGGGACCGGGCTGTGTCTGGGGCTTTCTGGGGCGGGAAAAAGAGTACATAATTCCATTCTGCGACATCTGCCAGATAGGGGATGACATTATTCTGGTGAGGCTGAAAGAAGAGAGAGAAAAGAAGGAATAAAGAAGGAATAGCGGAAAACTTCTGCTTGCAGAAGCGCACTTCCTGCGATATTATAATAAGTATGATATGTTATGAAAACCTGGCGGGGGCATATCAATAAAACCAGAAAAGGGGAAGAGCGATTGAAGTGTCCATTTTGCAACGCGGCTGACACGAAAGTAATCGATTCACGGCCTGCGGATGACAACAGTTCTATCAGACGCCGGAGACAGTGCGAGACTTGTGGAAAGCGTTTTACCACATATGAAAAACTTGAGACGATCCCTCTGATGGTTGTCAAAAAGGATAATACCCGGGAGATGTACGACCGGGCGAAGATAGAGGCAGGAATCCTGCATTCCTGCCACAAGCGCCCAGTCTCTCAGGGACAGATTTCGGCGTTGATCGACGATGTGGAAAACAATTTATTTAACCGGGAAGAACGGGAGATCTCGACCGCGGTGATCGGGGAACTTGTGATGGAGCGGTTAAAGGATCTGGATGTGGTTACCTATGTGCGGTTTGCATCGGTATACCGGGAGTTTAAAGACGTCGATACATTTATGGAGGAACTGCAGAAGATACAGCAGCGGAATGTGCCGTCGTATGAGCCTGGAAAGAACGGGGAAGAGACCAGATGATGGGAAATGCGTTTTATCCGGATGAATGGCTGGATTCTGCGTATGATATCCCGTATGAGCAGTTTTACCAGAAGGGAATGCGGGGTATCATATTTGATATTGACAATACGCTGGTGCCGCACGGTGCCCCGGCGGACGAGCGGGCAGTACAGCTGTTTGAACGTTTGCGGGCGATAGGGTTCCACACCTGTCTGCTCTCGAATAATAAGGAGGCGCGGGTCGCCCCGTTTGCCGGACAGGTAGGTTCGGATTATATTTACAAGGGCAGAAAACCGAAGCGCAGCGGATACAGGCAGGCGATGCGTCGGATGGGAACGGGCGAGCGCTCGACGATGTTTGTCGGGGATCAGCTCTTTACGGATGTGTACGGGGCGAGGCGGACAGGCATCTATTCGATTCTTGTAAAGCCGATCAATCCGAAGGAAGAGATCCAGATTGTGTTAAAGCGGTATCTGGAGAAAATTGTCCTGTGGTTCTATGTGAGAAGACAGGAAAAAAATAGCGGAAGTTTGTAGCCGGGTGTTTTTGAACGGTTTGAAAGAGCTTGCCAGGCGGCAGAACCGGATGCTGACAGGAGTGCTGGAAACGGTGGAAAATCAGTTGTTTTCAGAAAAAATATCGGCAATTTTAGAAAAATAAGGGGCGGAATTGACATGATGTGCCCTGCGTTTTCAAAAAAGTAGTTGAAAAAGAGGATTTTATAGTATAAAATAAAAAAGATAAAGCGAGTATTTTCAAGGAGGAGCATCATTTATGATATCAGCGGGCGATTTTAGAAACGGCATCACACTGGAGATTGATGGCAACGTATACCAGATCATGGAATTTCAGCACGTAAAACCGGGAAAGGGAGCTGCGTTCGTTCGTACTAAAATTAAGAACGTAATGAATGGCGGCGTTGTAGAGAAAACCTTCCGTCCGACCGAGAAGTTCCCGTCTGCCAGAATCGACAGAGTTGATATGCAGTATCTGTATTCCGATGGCGACTTATACAACTTCATGGATGTAAACACATATGAGCAGGTAGCTTTAAACCAGGAGACAATCGGCGACGCACTCAAGTTCGTAAAAGAGAACGAGATGTGCAAGATCTGTTCTTACAACGGCAAGGTATTCTCCGTAGAACCGCCGCTGTTCGTAGAGCTTGAGATCACAGATACAGAGCCGGGCTTCAAGGGCGATACTGCTACAGGCGCTACCAAACCGGCAGTTGTAGAGACTGGCGCTACTGTATATGTACCGTTATTCGTAAACCAGGGCGATAAGATCAAGATCGATACACGTACTGGTGAATATCTGTCCAGAGTCTAAGTTATAACATATACGTCAGAAAGGTCTTCACGATACCGTTTGTACCCTTGTGGGGAGGCAGTCGTGTCACTGACAGGTTTCTGACTGGAAACAGAGATTACTGTTTGTGGCAGGCATTTTCCTTTGCTGGTTATGCAGCGCATGAACAGTAGCAAGCAGAGAAACTGTTGTAAGATCCGGAGGAAACGTCGAGATTTTACAACAGTTTTTTTGCTTAACATATCGGGGAGGCGTCTATGACGCGTCCGTTGGTTCATCTCAGAGAGCAGGTTCGGAGTGAGCGGTGCTCATGGGGAGTGATAAATATGGAGAACGGAAGAGAAGACCGTCTGCGTCTGGGGGAAGAGGATGAGCCGGGCCGAAGATCTGGTGGCAGGAAGAGGCGTACATCCGGCAGGCAGACGGCAATCCGCCGGGAGAGGACGAGGCAGCAGAAGAAGCGCCGTGTGATGATGCGGCTGTTTTTGTGTCTGCTTATTTTCCTCCTAGGTGTGGGGACAGGCTGGACGCTGCGCGGGAAAACAATCCGCAAGCTGATCGATCCATCCACGATCGAGATGCCCAACTGGGTAGATGAGCAGCTTCTCACGGTCAACCGATATTCCAGACCGGGGACGAATATCCCGGTCATCAACGGGATCGTGATTCACTATGTGGCCAATCCTGGGACGACGGCACAGCAGAACCATGATTATTTTGAGGGGTTGAAAGATCAGAGCGGCAGTAACACTGTTTCCGTCAGCAGCAATTTCGTGATCGGTCTGGACGGCGAGATCATTGAGTGCGTTCCGGTCGGGGAGAAGGCATATGCCTCCAATGAGAGGAATGCGGACACCGTTTCGATTGAGTGCTGCCATCCGGCGGCAGACGGAAAGTTCACAGACGAGACGTATGACTCGCTGGTAAAACTGACTGCATGGCTGTGCAAGCAGCTCGATTTAAGTCCGAAAGACGTGATCCGTCATTATGATGTGACTGGAAAGGCGTGCCCGAAGTATTTCGTGGATCATGAGGATGCCTGGAAGCAGTTCCGCAAGGATGTGAAAAAGGCAATGCGGAAGGATATATCAGATGAGAGATGACTCCCACCTCTTCAGGTGGCGAGGAGCAAATTAGTATCAGTGGTGGGAGCGGGTCTCCCATCTGATATAGCCTCCGGCAGGATTGCTTAAGATGCGCAAAAGAAATATGTCATGCTTTGCATGACGCGCATCTCGCAACAAGAATGCAGAGGCATTCTTGAAAATATGCGATATAAATTATGAAAGGGAATCTAGTATGAAAACGATTTTAGATTTGATCGTGGAAGAACTGAAACCGGCGTTTACCGGCTGCGGGTACGATGAGAAGTATATCCGCGTGACGGTATCAAACCGCCCGGATCTCTGCGAGTATCAGTGTAACGGCGCGATGGCAGCTGCCAAAGCGTATAAAAAGAAACCGATCGATATTGCCAATGAGGTGGTGGAAAAGACAGCCGGAAGCAAGATGTTTTCTGAGATCAACGCCGTGATGCCTGGATTTATCAATATCCGCCTGAATCCGTGCTACCTGGCATCCTATGTACAGCAGGTGGCAGAGGATGAAAAGCTGGGACTCAACGCAGCTAAGAAGCCGGAGACGATCATCATCGATTACGGCGGAGCCAATGTAGCAAAACCACTGCATGTCGGACACTTACGTTCCGCGGTCATCGGAGAGAGCATCAAGCGCATCAGCCGCTATATGGGACACCATGTCATCAGCGATGTGCATCTGGGTGACTGGGGATTGCAGATGGGACTGATCATCGAGGAGCTGCATGACCGTCAGCCGGATCTGGTATATTTTGACCCGGATTATACCGGCGAGTATCCGTCGGAGCCGCCGTTTACGATTTCCGAGCTGGAGGATATCTATCCGGCAGCGAGCGCGAAATCCAAGGTAGATGCGGCATTCCGTGAGCGGGCACAGCAAGCAACTTTCAAACTGCAGAGTGGCTATGCACCGTTCCATGCGATCTGGAAGCACATCATGAACGTGTCCTTGAAGGATCTGAAAAAAAACTATGGCAATTTAAATGTATCGTTCGACCTCTGGAAGGGCGAGAGCGATGCGCAGCCATATATTCCGGGACTGATCGAGGATTTACAGAAAAAAGGTCTCGCCTATGAGAGCGATGGCGCGCTGGTTGTCGATATCGCACAGGAAGGGGATGCGAAGGAATATCCGCCTTGTATCGTCCGCAAATCCGACGGTGCGGCGCTGTATGCGACTTCCGATCTGGCGACGATCATCGAACGTGAGCAGGATTTCCATCCGGACCGCTACATTTACGTCGTAGACAAGCGCCAGGAGCTTCATTTTATCCAGGTATTCCGTGTGGCGAAGAAGGCGGGCATCGTCAAAGAAGATACGCCGATGATCTTCTTGGGCTTCGGTACGATGAACGGCAAGGACGGTGGTCCGTTCAAGACACGTGAGGGCGGTGTTATGCGTCTGGAGCACCTGATCAAGAATATCGATGAGAAGGTATATGAGAAGATTCAGGAGAAGCAGAAAGTTCCGGCGGACGAGATGACACGCACGGCGGAGATTGTCGGTCTGGCGGCACTTAAATATGCCGATCTTTCGAATCAGGCGACCAAAGATTACATTTTCGATGTAGACCGCTTTATTTCCTTCGAGGGAAATACAGGTCCACATATCCAGTATATGATCGTCCGCATCAAGTCCATTCTGGAGAAATACAAGGAACTGCGCGGTGCGGATGCTAAAGTGGTTCCGATCCGTCCGGCTGAGAGCGAGACAGAGAAAGCACTTCAGATGGCGCTCTGCCGTTTCGGCGAGGTGACAGAATCTGCATTCTACGAGACGGCGCCGCATAAGCTCTGCCAATACATGGCGGCAGTGGCGGATGCGTTTAATGCATTTTATCTGGAAAATAAGATCCTCTCCGAGGAGGACGCAGCGAAGCAGGCAGCCTTTATCAGTCTGATCACGCTGACCAAGCGGGTGCTGGATACCTGTATGGATCTGCTCGGAATGGAATCGCCGGAACACATGTAATCTGTAATATGGAGGAATCCTCATGAAAATAATAAAAATGTCCGTAGATACCTTTTGGAAGGGCGAAGTACGGGTACAGGGACAGATTGAGGATGAGACAAAGGTATATCAGACAAGAATTTTTATCAAGGGTAGTCAGATCTATGACTACTCTTGTTCTTGTGCGGAGGGAAATTCATTCCGGGGTCCCTGCGTGCATGCAAAAGCGCTTCAGGAGGCGTTTGCCCGCCAGCAGAAAGCCGAGCATACACCGCCGGTTTCGACTTCGCCGGAGATCCGGATGATGATCCGGGAGTACACGAACCGGGAAGTAGCGCGGATTCTGGGCGAGGAAGAGCGGGAACCGGTCTATCTGCATCCCTATTTACAGATCCGGCGCGGCGAAGTGCTTTTGGAGGCACGGATCGGACGGGAAAAACGGTATATTGTGAAAAACCTGCTGGAATTTGCACAGGCGGTTCACAGCGGAAAACGGGTGGAATACGGAAAAGGCATGGCGTTTGAACACGTCCCGTCTGCCTTTGCGCCGGAAAGCCGCCCATTTTTAGATCTTCTGCTGGAGGAGGCGGACGCCTACATACGCCATTATGAGGAGATGCGCGGTCATGCGGGGCTGCCGCTTCCGGTGATGCGGGCGTTAACGCTGGGATCTGCAGCGAGGGATCGGCTGTTTGATCTTTTAGAGGGAAAAGAAGTCCAAACGGAGGACGAGAAAGGTGCTGAACGCGTGTGCCGGGTTGAGCGTAAGGATCCGCGTTTCCCGGTGGAGGTGGAAGCAAGGGGCGATGGAATTGCGGTTACGGTTCCATCGGCTCTAACTTCGTTCCGGGGAGAACAGCGTCTGTATGTGGCAGATGGATTGCATCTGTTTGGATGCAGTGAACTGTATACAGAAACGATGGGCGTTTTTCTGGAGCAGATGGAACAGGGCGGAAGAGAGTGCGGAAGCCGGAAAGAGAAGCGGGAGCTGCTGGTTGGAAGCCGGGATATTCCGCTCTTTTATGCGCGGGTGCTGGAAGGCATGGAGGCACTTGGGATCTTGCAGAGCCCGGAGATCGATTGGGAGAAATACCGCCCAGAGGCGTTGAAAGCCCGGTTTGAGTTTGACAGTGATTCGCCGGACGAGCTGCGTCTGCGTCCGACGCTTTCCTACGGAGATTTTACGTTTTCGCCGCTGGCGGACGAGCATGTTCCGCGGGAGATCTGCCGGGATGTACCGGCGGAATTTTATATCAGCCGCCTGATCACGCGGTACTTCTCTTACTGGGAGGATGAGAGCGGCGAGCTGGTGATCCGCGGGGATGAAGAAGCGCTGTACCAGGTTCTGAGCGAGGGAATGCCGCAGTTTCAGGAGGTGGGAGAGGTATGGCTGTCAGAGTCTGTCCGCCATCTGCGCGTCCTGCCCCCGCCGGAAGTGTCGATGGGGGTTTCTCTTGGAGGCGGCTGGCTGGATCTGAAGATTGAGACGGCGGGAATCGACCCGGCGGAGCTTTTGCAGGTACTCAGTGAATACCGCCAAAAAAAGAAATATTACCGCATGAAAAATGGCGAATTTTTGCAGCTTTCGGGCGGCGGCCTGCAGGCGCTTGACAGTCTGACTGCGGATCTGGGACTGACAAAGAGTGAATTTCAGGCGGGGGAGGCGAAGATACCTGCCTACCGTGCTTTTTATCTGGACAGTCTCTCGGGCGACGGCAGGATGAAACTGTTTCAGCGGGATGAAGCCTACGGGATGATGGTGCGCGATCTAAAAACGGCGCAGAGTGTCAGCTATGCGGTTCCGGCGGTGCTGGAAAAGACGTTGAGGGAATACCAGAAGATCGGATATACGTGGATGCGGACGCTGGCGCGGTATCATTTCGGCGGGATCCTGGCAGATGATATGGGACTGGGAAAAACGCTGCAGGTGATTGCGCTTCTGACGGCATTTTATCAGGAAAAAACCGAGCAGAAAGCGGCTGGAAATGAAGGCAGTGGGTCAGAATTACCTCTTCCGTCTTTGATCGTCTGCCCGGCGTCGCTCGTCTACAACTGGGGACAGGAATTTGCCCGGTTTTCGCCGGAGATCCGCGTGCTTCTGATTGCCGGGACGGCGAAAGAACGGCAGGAACAGCTGGAGGAGCAGATGCGGATGGAGGCGTCTGAGGGGGCGCAGGTGATCATCACGTCCTATGATCTGTTGAAACGGGATCGGGCAGCGTATCTGGGACGCACGTTTGAATATGAGATTATTGACGAGGCGCAGGTCATTAAAAATGCAAAGACACAGGGAGCGAAGGCGGTAAAGGAGATTTCGGCGAATGTCCGTTTCGCCCTGACGGGAACGCCGGTGGAAAACCGGCTCAGCGAGCTTTGGAGCATTTTTGATTTCCTGATGCCGGGATTTTTATACAGTTACCGGAAGTTTCGTGAGAGGTATGAGCTGCCAATCGTGAAAAATCAGGATCCGGAAGCATTGACGGCATTGCGGCGGATGACGGGACCGTTTGTCCTGCGCCGCTTGAAAAAGGATGTGCTGCGGGAGCTTCCGGGCAAGGAAGAGAGGATCGTTTATTCGGCGGCGTCGGGGCGGCAGCAGAAGCTTTATACGGCGTCGGCGTTGAAACTGAAAGAGGCGCTGGCTGGCGGCGCGTGGTCGGGTAATGGAAAATTGGAAGTGCTTTCCCAGCTCATGCGGCTGCGCCAGATTTGCTGCGATCCGGCACTCTGTTTTGAAGATTATACGGGAGAATCGGCGAAGCTGGAGACCTGTGTTTCGCTGATCGCATCGGCGTCTGCGGCGGGACATAAGATCCTGCTCTTTTCCCAGTTTGCCTCGATGCTGGAGCGGATTCGGGAACGCCTTTTACAGGAGGGCATTTCGTCCCATCTTCTGGTCGGCGCGACCCCGAAGGAAGAACGCAGCCGGATGGTGCAGGCGTTTGCCTCGGATGAGGTTCCGGTGTTCCTTATTTCCCTGAAAGCCGGGGGAACGGGACTCAACCTGACGGCGGCGGATATCGTGATTCATTACGATCCGTGGTGGAATGTGGCAGCGCAGAACCAGGCGACCGACCGCGCGTACCGGATCGGGCAGGAAAAGCCGGTCACGGTATACAAACTGATCTTAAAGGATACGATAGAAGAAAATCTTTTGAAGCTGCAGAATGCGAAGCTTGCGCTGGCGGCGCAGGTGGTTTCAGAGGGAATGGTTTCACTGGGCGATTTGAGCCAGAATGAACTGATGGAGCTGTTTGAACAGAATCCATAAAAAAATTTGCAGAAATAACGGGCAGGAGGAAAAAGCGTGAAGCAATGGAAACGATACAAATCATATATACTGCCATATAAGAGCGCCTTTATTCTGGGACCGCTCATGATGGTAACGGAGGTGCTGGGTGAGATTCTGCTGCCCAAATTTATGTCGATGATTATTAACCATGGCGTGGCGCAGAAAGACGGCGGATACATTCTCAAAATGGGACTTGTGATGGCGATTACCTCCTTTTTGATGGCGGCAGGCGGCATTCTGGGGGCATATTTTGCAGCAAAGGCGTCGATTTCCTTTACCAGCGATCTGCGCCGCGACTTATTTGCCAGAGTGCAGCAGTTTTCATTTAAAAATATCGATACGTTCAGCACGGGATCGCTGGTAACCCGTCTGACGAACGATATCCAGCAGGTACAGAACCTGATTATGATGGGACTTCGGATGATGCTGCGCGCGCCGGGCATGTTCCTGGGGGCGCTTGTGATGGCATTCTGGATGAATGCGGAACTGGCAGCTGTCATCCTGGTGGTGATTCCGCTTCTGACGGCGGCGATCGTCTGGATCCTACGGACTGCCTACCCGCGGTTTACAGCCATGCAGAAAGCGCTGGATACGCTCAATAGCGGCATCCAGGAGGTGCTGACGAACGTGCGGGTGGTGAAATCCTTTGTGCGGGAAGACTACGAGGAAAAGCGGTTTGCCGACACGAACCGGGAGCTCAAGGAGGCAGGGCTGCGGGCGCTGAAGATCGTAATTGCGACGATGCCGGTCATGATGTTCGCGATGAATGTGACGACACTGGCAGTTGTCTGGTTCGGCGGAAACCTGATTATCGGCGGACGGATGGCGGTCGGGGATCTGACGGCATTTACGACCTACATTGTACAGATTCTGATGTCACTTATGATGCTCTCAATGGTATTTTTGCAGAGTTCCCGCGCGATGGCGTCCATCCGGCGAATCGATGAGGTGCTGGATGAGCCGATTGATCTGAGCGATGAAAATGCATCACAGAAGGACCGGAAGGTTGAGAAAGGACGCGTGGAATTTAAGGATGTTTCCTTTTCCTACCGCGAAGGCGGTGAGCCGGTTCTATCCCACATCAGCCTGACGGCAGAGCCGGGAGAGACGATCGGCATCCTCGGTGCGACCGGAAGCGGAAAAACGTCGCTGGTACAGCTGATTCCCCGCCTCTATGATGTGACAGAGGGGAGTGTGCGGGTGGATGGTATCGATGTGCGGGAGTATTCCCTGAAAAATCTCCGGGACGGCGTTGGCATGGTTTTACAGAAAAACGTCCTGTTTTCCGGCACGATCGAGGAAAACCTGCGCTGGGGTGATGAGACGGCGACGGAGGAAGAAGTGCGGCGGGCAGCAGTGTATGCGCAGGCAGATTCCTTTGTGAATTCGTTTGCCGAAGGCTACAAAACGGAGATGGGACAGGGCGGCGTCAATGTATCCGGCGGTCAGAAACAACGGCTGTGCATCGCAAGGGCACTCTTAAAGAAGCCGAAGATCCTGATTCTCGACGACAGCACCAGTGCGGTCGATACGGCAACGGAGGCGGCGATCCGGACGGCATTCCGGGAAGATTTGAAAGATACGACGAAATTTATTATCGCACAGCGGCTGAGTTCGCTGGAATACGCGGATCGGATTCTCGTCCTTGAGGACGGCAGGATTATCGGAGAGGGAACGCAGGAGAAGTTGCTGGCATCCTGTGAGGCGTACCGGGAGATCTATGAGACGCAATATGGAAAACGGGCAGACGGGGAGGGGATGGCATGATGGATGAAAAACAGATTGAAAGCCTGAAACGCCGATATGGCAGCCGCATAGCCGACGCGCCGAAACGCCGCCGGGGACCGGAACGGATGGCGGTCATGAAGGGCGGAAAGCCCAAGGCGGGCGGTCAGACGATGCTGCGCCTGCTTTCATACTTAAAACGCGACCGGATGGCGATGACAGTCGCCTTTTTCTGTGTGATCCTGGGGACGGTGACGAATCTGGCGGGCGCCTATATGTTGCGCCCGATCATCAACCGGTATATTGTGCCTTTAGATGGCAGCCGGGGCGATGTGGTGGGGCTGTTCCGTTCCCTGTGCGTGATGGGAGCGGTTTATTTAGTTAGCGTTGCCGCTGCCTATATGCAGTCGCGCATCATGCTGCAGGTGGCGCAGAACGCGCTGCAGCGGCTGCGGGAAGAGCTGTTTAACCATATGCAGACGCTTCCGCTCCGGTTTTATGATACCGGCAGCAACGGCGATCTGATGAGCCGTTTTACAAACGATGTGGATACGATCGGCATGATGCTCAGCAGTACACTGGTGCAGCTTTTATCCGGCGCACTCAGTATTGTGGGAACGCTGGTGCTGATGATTTACACGAACGTGTGGCTGACGGTGATTACGCTTGCCATGATGCCGGTGATGCTGCGTGCCGGTAAATTTGTTGCCGGACGGAGCCAGAAATATTTCTCTGCCCAGCAGGCGGCGCTTGGCGCGATGAACGGCTATATTGAGGAGACCGTGCAGGGGCAGAAGGTCGTCAAGGTATTCTGCCATGAGGAGATCGCAGAGGAAGAATTTGGATGGCTCAATGCGGATCTGAAAGAAAAACAGATCCGGGCACAGTTTTTCGGCGGTGTGATGGGACCGGTCATGAACAATTTAAGCCAGTTAAATTATGGACTGACAGCCTGCATTGGCGGTTTGCTCTGTGTGTTCCGGAACTTTGATGTCGGTGGACTGACCGTATTTTTAGGTTTTTCGCGGCAATTTTCCAGACCGATCAACGAGCTTTCCATGCAGGTTGGAAACGTATTTTCGGCGCTGGCAGGCGCGGAGCGCGTGTTTGCAGTGCTGGATGCGGAACCGGAGGCGGCAGATGCGCCGGATGCGGTTTCGATCGCGCCGATCCGCGGTGAGGTGGTGCTTGACCATGTGACGTTCGGCTATGAGCCGGGGCAGGTGATTTTGAAGGATATTTCGCTCTATGCGAAGCCGGGACAGAAGATCGCCTTTGTCGGCTCGACGGGAGCCGGAAAAACGACGATCACGAATCTGATCAACCGTTTTTATGATATACAGGGCGGCTCGATCACGGTGGACGGCGTCGATGTCCGCCGGATGCACCGGAAGGAGCTGCGGGAAAATATCGCGATGGTTCTGCAGGATACGCATCTTTTTACCGGCACGGTACGGGAAAATATTCGATACGGGCGGCTGGATGCCACGGATGAAGAAGTTGTTGAGGCGGCAAAAACGGCATCGGCGCATTCCTTTATCATGCGTCTGCCGGATGGGTATGACACGATGCTGGAGGGTGACGGTGCAAACTTAAGCCAGGGACAGCGCCAGCTATTAAACATTGCGCGGGCAGCAGTTTCTAAAGCACCGATCCTGATTCTGGATGAGGCGACGAGTTCGGTCGATACGCGGACGGAGAAGCACATCGAGCACGGCATGGACCGGCTGATGGCGGACCGGACGACCTTTGTCATCGCCCACCGGCTTTCGACAGTCCGCAACGCCAATGCGATCATGGTGCTGGAGCACGGGCAGATCATTGAGCGCGGCGACCATGAAGATCTGCTGGCGCAGAAAGGGCGGTATTTTGAGCTGTATACCGGAATGAAGGAGCTGGAATAAGGCTTTCGTTGAGAATTAAATGAGAATTTGTTTCCTGTACGCGTGAACTCACCTATATTGAAAAACGGATGGATCTAGTGTATAATGGGAACACTTGAAATTTTTAAGTAAAATCGGATCACGTAAGTTGGAAAATAGAGCCGGATCCGTGGCAAATTTTGTACCGTTAGGAGGAATATCTATGAGTATCCGAGTTGGAATTTTAGGATATGGAAATCTGGGACGCGGCGTGGAGTGTGCGATCCGCCAGAATCCGGATATGGAACTGAAAGCAGTATTTACACGGCGTGCGCCGGAAACGGTCAAGATCCTGACCGAGGGCGTACCGGTTTATCATGTAGATGAGGCAGAGGCGAAGAAAGACGAGATCGACGTTTTGATTCTCTGCGGCGGTTCGGCTACGGATCTGCCGGTCCAGACCCCGAAATATGCACAGTGGTTTAACGTAGTGGACAGCTTCGATACCCATGCAAAGATTCCAGAGCATTTCGCAGCAGTCGATGAGTCCGCACAGAAATCCGGAAAGGTTGGCATCATCTCCGTTGGCTGGGATCCGGGTATGTTCTCCCTGAACCGTCTCTATGCAGCTGCATGCCTGCCGGATGGCGAAAATTATACATTCTGGGGCAAGGGCGTCAGCCAGGGACATTCCGATGCGATCCGCCGGATCGAGGGCGTCAAGGATGCCAGACAGTACACAATCCCAGTTGAGAGTGCACTGGAGGCAGTCAGAAGCGGCAGCAGCCCAGAGCTGACCACCCGCGAAAAACACACCAGAGAGTGCTTTGTTGTGGCAGAAGAGGGCGCGGATCAGGCAAAGATCGAGAATGAGATCAAGACCATGCCGAACTACTTTTCTGATTATGACACAACGGTTCATTTCATCACCGAAGAAGAACTGAAACGCGATCACAACCGTCTCCCGCACGGTGGTTTCGTACTCCGCAGCGGTAAGACCGGCTGGAACAAAGAGAACCACCATATCATCGAGTACAGCTTAAAGCTGGATTCCAACCCGGAATTTACTTCCTCCATCATCGTGGCATACGCACGCGCGGCATACAAGATGAACCAGGAAGGCCAGAAAGGCTGCAAGACCGTCTTTGATGTGGCACCGGCGTATCTGTCGGCAGAGAGTGGGGCAGATCTGCGGAAGAAGTATCTGTAAAAATTTATTAAATAAAAGTAGAAAGCGTCTGGAATGCAGAAGATCTGCATGACAAGATGGATTTTGTGACGCACGGCGTATGCAAAGGCGGCGTTAACTGGAAACCGGAGAAGCTGGTCAACGATTTAAAGAGAAGATACAAAAAGAATCAAGCGGTAGCTGGAGGATCTGAATGTCCTTCGGCTACCTGTTTTTGTAATAAAATTGTAATAATTTCAAATTTTCCTTTCAACTTGTATTGTCGCTTAAAATGAAGTAAAATGTAAGACAGATTTGCATGATTTGTACCTGTGCAGCACTGGCAAAATCCGTTAAAGTCCGCGCAATGAGTGAACGTAACTTTACGTTTGCGGGAGCTGGCGGGTAGGAGAAAAGCGAAAATACATACAGGAAGGACAATATACGATGAATAAATGGAAAAAATCCGTGCGTTCCCTCTGCCTGGGAATGGCACTTATGATGTCTGTGTCATGGACGGCATTTGCTGCGACAGACGGGGCGACCGGTCCGGGACAGGCGGCAGGAGGCACGGTCTCCGGCGCAGTTCCTTCGGGAGCAACGGTTACTTCACAGAATGCAGCTCAGCCGACGGTGGCAGCGCAGGGCGCAGTGCTCTATGATGCGACGCACAACCAGTTCCTGTTTTCCAAGAATGCGGATACGCAGTATTATCCAGCCAGCATCACGAAGCTGATGACGGCGCTTCTGGTAGCGGAAAACTGTAATCTGAGTGATACGGTAACCTTTTCCCAGACGGCAGTTTCGAATCTGGAATCGGGCGCGGTGACGCTGCAGGTCAAGGCGGGCGATACCTTTACGGTTAAGGACTGTCTCTATGGTCTGCTTTTAAAATCGGCAAATGAGGTGGCAAACGGACTGGCGGAGCATGTGTCCGGCAGTGTCAGCGCGTTTGCGGATAAGATGAATGAGAAGGCAGCGTCCTTAGGATGCACGCATACGCATTTTGCAAATCCGAATGGTCTGAACAATGCGAACCATTTTACAACCGCACATGATATGGCGCTGATTGCAAATGCTGCATTCAATAATGCGACGGTGCGTCAGGTTGCATCGACCCTGCATTACGATTTCCCGGCGACTGCCAGCGTGCCGACGGTGCGGACGCTTACGATGGGACATAAGATGCTCAATCCGGCAAATTCCCAGTACTATGAGGGAATCATAGGCGGAAAGACCGGTTATACCTCCCTGGCAGGCAACACGCTGGTAACGTGTGCAGAGCGGAATGGCGTGCGCCTGATTGCAGTTATTTTAAAGAGTTCGCAGACCCATTATGACGATACGAAGAAGCTGCTGGACTATGGTTTTGCAGTGGCGGGAAGCGCATCCGGCACACCGGCTGGCACGAACACCTCGGTATCGGATGCGGCGAACAACAGTACGTCAAATTCCAGCAAGCCGTCCGGCAATACGACCAGCACAAATACCTCGTCTTCCGGCAGTCAGGGCGGACCGGGTAGCTCTGGAGCTGGCAATACAGCTGCTCAGGGCGACGGTGCGTGGCAGCAGTTTGGAAATGAATGGAAATACCTGAAAGCAAACGGAACCTACGCGGCAAATGAGAGTCTACTGATCAAGGGAGAGACATACTATTTCCATGCGGATGCGTGGATGGCGCGTGACTGGCAGATGGTAGACGGCTCCTGGCATTATTATACCGAAAGCGGGGCTATGGCGAAGAGCCGCTGGATTCAGACGAATGGATACTGGTATTATGTGAGTGCTGACGGAGCATTGTTTGTCAATGGAACGACACCGGACGGATATAGAGTCGATGCGAATGGTGTCTGGATTCAGAAATAAAGAAGAGAATAAAACGGAGCCGACCGGCAGAAAAGACCGGGGCGGCTCCGTTTTTCACAGCTCTGCGGTCGCAAAAAGACCGGCGGCATAGCTGGCAGATGGGGGTGATGTTATTATAGTGTGATCAATTCATACTCCCGGCTTCCCAGACCGATCTTCTCCGCGTGTGCCAGGCAGCTTTTCCACTCAGATTCTGGTGTGGAATTTGTGAAATGGTCATGGTGATCGTGGAAATCCGGATCGGCAAGATGTTTTGCAAGCTGGCTGCCCGGCATCGGAGCAGCGGCCAGACAGGCGTCCACACAGGCCTGATCGAGTGCCAGCGGATCGAAAGAAGCAAACATACCAAGATTTGGAAGGATCGGTACGTCATTTTCACCGTGGCAGTCGCAGTTCGGGGAGACGTCAACCACCAGGGAAATATGGAAGTTTGGACGTCCATCCACAACGGCTTTTGTGTATTCCGCCATACGGCAGTTTAAGAGCTCGTTGGCTGCGTTGTTGTCAAATTCGATCGCGTCAAAGTTGCAGGCGCCGAGACACCGTCCGCAGCCGACGCAGTGCTCACCGTCCACGTGCATTTTTCTGGAGGCTTCATCGAAAACGAGACCGCTGTTGGCACATTCCTTCTGACAGCGGCGGCAGCCCCGGCAGAGCTTTTCCTTGATGTGTGGTTTTCCATTGCTGTGCTGATCGGTCTTACCGGCGCGAGAACCGCAGCCCATGCCGATGTTTTTGATCGTGCCGCCGAAGCCGGTCATCTCATGTCCCTTGAAATGGGTCAGGCTGATAAAAACATCGGCATCCATGACGGCACGGCCGATCTTAGCTTCTTTGATGTATTCGCCTCCGGCCACCGGAACAGCGATGTCATCGGTGCCTTTTAATCCATCACCGATGATGATTGGACATCCGACAGTCAACGGGGTAAATCCGTTTTCCCAGGCGCATTCCAGGTGCTCGAGCGCATTCTTGCGGCTGCCTGGATACATCGTATTGCAGTCTGTTAAAAATGGTTTGCCGCCCAGCTCTTTGATGACATCAACAACGGCTTTGGCATAATTCGGACGCAGATAACTGATATTTCCAAGTTCACCAAAGTGCATCTTGATAGCGACAAATTTACCATCCATATCGATGGAACCGATCCCGGCTTTACGGATCAGTTTTTTTAATTTGGTAGGGAGACCGTCGCCAAATGCAATGGTGTGGAAATCTGTAAAATATACCTTTGCTTTTTCGGTTTTTGACATATGAATACCTCCTGATAGATGGCTTTTTTTGATTTTTTCTCAGTCGAGAAGACGCCCACCTCTTTAGGTGGCGAGTAATAGTAAAGTGATAAAAATATCAATTCTATTATACCGGAATCGGGTGGATGTGTCAAAAATTTACTTTTCTTTTTAATGTAGTTCCTATATAATAGGAAAATACGGAAAAAGCAGATTTCAGCTGCAGGAGGATTCTGGCAAGATACCTGTATCTGGAAACCTGCTTTTGAAAATACGAGGGGACTCGTCTGCATAGAAGGGACAGTGACCCGGGCAGGAGATGACAGTATGAGAAATGCACCGGTTATCTATATCGTGGTGCCTTGCTACAACGAAGAGGAAGTTCTGCCATTGACGGCAGAATTTTTAGGTAAAAAATTAGATGATTTAACCCGCAGCCGCCGGATTCATCCGGGAAGCCGGGTGCTGATGGTAGACGACGGTTCGAAGGATAGAACATGGAAGCTGATCGAGGAACTCCATGAGAAGGACGAGCGGTTTGCAGGTGTGAAGCTGAGCCGCAACCGCGGTCATCAGAACGCGCTTTTAGCCGGGCTTTTTGAGGCGGCGAGACGGCGGTGTGACGCGGCGATCTCGATGGATGCCGATCTGCAGGATGATGTGGACGCATGTGACGCGATGATCGAGCGGTATATGGCTGGCTGTGACATCGTGTACGGTGTGCGCCGCCACAGGGCGACGGATACATTTTTTAAGCGTACAACTGCGCTGGGATTTTATAAGATTATGAATGCGCTGGGAGCGAACACCGTGTATAATCATGCGGATTACCGCCTGATGAGCCGGAGGGCACTGGAAGGGCTGGCGGAATTTTCGGAGGTCAATCTGTTTCTGCGCGGGATTGTCCCGATGATCGGCTATCCGTCCGATGTGGTATATTATGACCGTAAAGAGCGGGCAGCAGGGGAGAGCAAATATCCGCTGAAAAAGATGCTGGCTTTTGCGATCGAGGGCATCACTTCGCTGAGCACAAAGCCGATCCGGATGATTACGTTCATGGGAATTGCGGCATTTTTTGTCAGTATTGGATTCCTTATCTGGGCGGTGGTTGATTTCTTCCGGGGCAATACGATCACCGGCTGGGCGAGCATGATGGTATCGCTCTGGTTTATCGGCGGACTGCTTCTTCTCTCGGTCGGAATCGTCGGAGAGTATGTCGGAAAGATTTATCTGGAGTCGAAGCACCGCCCGCGCTATATCATTGAGAGCCGCACGCCGGATCGCATCCGCGAGCGTGAGAAAGGGCGCAGCCGGAAACAGGAGATGCCAGGAGAAAATTTGCGCCGCAGCCGTGCAGAAGCACGGGAACTCCAGACATCAAAAAGAAGAGAAGCTGTGCAAAAACCGGAGCAGGAGTGAAGTGGCTCTTAGTTACAGTTCACGGGTAGGCACTTTTGGAACCGAAAGTGCCGTAAGAAAACGTGGTGGCAGCAGGAATTTGCCGTATTTAAATGCGAAGCCACGGCAAATTCCGTTACTGTTCACGTATACGTGAACAGTAACAGCTCTTAAAAATTCAGGAAACACTTGACAAACCCGGAAAATGGGTGTATCTTCATAAACAAATAATTCCTATCAGGAATAAGGGAATATAAGCTGAAAGGGGACAGGTCCGATGCGTCAGAGTAAAGCCATGCAGATGAATATGATGATGAACGGCATGTGTATGATGTGCTGTCATATTTGTGTGCATGAAAGACGGAACGGGCTGGTCGGATAGACCTGTAAGTATAGCATAGGAAGCCGCGATCCGTACTGGATTCGCGGCTTTTTTGTGTCATAGGAAATTCCTTGAAATTCCTTATGACACAAAAAGGCACTAACTGCTTCCTGTGACAGAAAAACAGTAGTGGCATCTTTTATGCGACAGGGTATCAATGCTGTATATTCGGAAAAAGAGAGGGGAAAAGACAATGGAGCAGAGAAAGGAAGCGATCATCTGCCTGGAAGGACTGGGAAAGCAATTCCAGACAACGAACGGAACGGTGACCGCGTTAGATGATATTAACCTGGAAATCCTGCAGGGTGAGATTTTTGGAATTATCGGTCTGTCGGGTGCAGGAAAGAGTACGCTGGTCCGGTGTATCAATTATCTGGAGATACCGACGGCGGGACGGGTTATTTTTGAGGGACAGAACCTGTCGATGATGAAGGAGTCGGAGATTCGGAAAGCCAGACAGTCGATGGGGATGATTTTCCAGCAGTTCAATCTTCTGGCACAGAGAAATGTACTCCAGAATGTGTGCTTTCCGATGGAGATTGCCGGTGTCCCGAAAGCAGAGGCGAAGAAACGGGCGGCTGAGCTTTTAAAATTAGTCGGTCTGGAAGAACGGATGAAGGCATATCCGGCACAGCTCTCCGGCGGACAGAAGCAGCGTGTGGCGATTGCACGTGCGATGTCCACGAACCCGAAGGTGTTGCTTTGCGATGAGGCGACGAGTGCGCTCGACCCGAACACGACAAAATCGATTTTGGAGCTTCTCAAGAAGATTAATCGCGAACTCGGCATTACTGTGATCGTGATTACCCATGAGATGGCGGTTATTGAGTCTATCTGTGATCGTGTGGCGATCATCGATCACAGCCACATTGCAGAGTCTGGCAAGGTATCAGAGATTTTCTCCGGTCCGAAGTCGGAGATTGGGCGGCAGCTGATTCTAGGAGAGACGGCAGGGCAGAAGACAAGCTTTGCCAGAGCGCGCCAGATCCGCGTTATTTTCAATGGACAGGAATCTTCGGAGCCAATTATTTCTAATATGGTATTAGCCTGCAAGGTTCCGGTCAATATCCTTCTCGCGGATACCCACGATATTGGGGGCAAGGCGATGGGACAGATGCTTCTGCAGCTCCCGGAGGACGAGGTAGATGCAGGGCGTATCTGCAATTATTTAAAAACGGTCGGTGTGACCTATGAGGAGGTGCGCTAAGATGGTATTTGATGCGAAGACAGTCAGTATGCTGGTAAAAGAGACCTGGAGAACCTTATATATGGTAGGTCTTTCTTCCCTGATTTCTTATTTGATCGGCATCCCGCTCGGCGTGGCGCTGGTTGTAACCGATAAAGACGGCATCCGTCCGGTGCCGCTGTTCAACAAAGTGGCGGGCGTGATTGTCAACCTGCTCCGTTCGGTGCCGTTTATCATCCTGTTAGCGATGGTAATGCCGCTGACCCGCGCGATCGTGGGAAAGACGATCGGAGCAAATGCGGCAGTTGTACCGCTGGTAATCGCGGCGTTCCCGTACATCAGCCGTATGGTAGAGGCATCATTAAAGGAAATTGATGCAGGCGTGATTGAAGCAGCAAAATCAATGGGCGCTTCAACCTGGCAGATTATTTTCAAGGTGCTGCTTCCGGAGTCCAAGCCGTCCCTGTTAGTCGGCGCAGCGATTTCGATCACGACAATCCTCGGATATTCCGCGATGGCAGGCTGTGTCGGCGCCGGCGGTCTGGGCGATGTGGCGATCCGATATGGATACCACCGTTATCAGGCAGATATGATGCTGGTTACCGTTGTGATTCTGGTTATTATCGCACAGCTGATTCAGGAGATCTTTACACGGAGTTCGAGAAGAAGTGATAAGAGAATCCGTTAATAAGATATTTACAGAAATGAAATGCAGCCTATCGTCTGTGGCAGATGCAGGACATTTCTGAAATATAAATTTAAAGGAACTGTTTAAACACACAAAGAGGAGGAAATCACTATGAAAAAATCATTCTTAGGAACCACATTCCTGGCACTGCTGGCAGCTGCATCCTTAGCAGGCTGATCTTCCAGCTCGAATGAGACAACTGCTGAGACTGCTGCAGAGACAGCAGAGGAGAGCACCGCAGAGGCTAAAGAGGCAGACGGCGATCTGGAGAAGCTGGTAGTAGGCGCAAGCCCGGCACCGCACGCTGAGATCCTGGAAGCTGCAAGAGACCTTCTGGCAGACAAGGGCTACGATCTGGAGATCGTAGAGTATACTGACTATGTACAGCCGAACAACGCACTGGAGTCCGGCGATCTGGATGCAAACTACTTCCAGCACAAACCATATCTGGATACCTTCAATGAGGAAAATGGCACTCACCTGGTAAGTGCAGGTGCAATTCATTATGAGCCATTCGGCATCTACGCAGGCAAGAGCGATTCTTTAGATGAGCTGGCTGACGGCGCAGAGGTTCTGGTGCCAAACGATGTAACCAACGAGGCAAGAGCACTTCTGCTTCTTCAGGATCAGGGTCTTCTGACACTGAAAGAGGATGCAGGTCTGACCGCAACTATCAATGATATTACAGAGAACCCGAAGAACCTGGATATCGTAGAGCTTGAGGCAGCACAGCTTCCGCGTTCCTTACAGGATGCTGATATTGCAGTTATCAACGGCAACTACGCAATCGAGGCTGGTTTAAAGGTAACCGATGCTCTGGCAGTAGAGGCTTCTGACTCTCTGGCAGCCCAGACATACGGAAATGTCGTAGCAGTCCGTGAAGGTGACGAGGAGAGCGACAAGACAAAAGCTCTGATGGAAGTCCTGACAAGCGATGATATCAAAGAGTTCATCGAGACGAAGTATGATGGAGCGGTTGTTCCGCTGTTTTAATTGACGGCAGGAATTTGATTACAGCAACGAAATGGGGAAGAGGCGGATGCTTTGCGGTGAAAACCGCAGGCGGAGGCCTCTTCTTTCGATTTATGGGAATGTGCGTCAGATGCAAAACGTTTTGCGTGAATTTTTTAGAATCATGTGATAAAATAAAACAAAAAATGGATAAAGGTGACAGGCGGGTGATAAGAATGGGAATTCATATACAGAATAGGAAAAAGGGCTTTACGCTGGCGGAGCTTTTGGTAGTCGTTGCGATTTTTGCCATTTTAGCTGCAATTTCTATTCCTATTTTCACCAGGCAGCTGGAGGCCAGCCGGGAGGCCACGGATCTTGCCAATGTCCGTTCTGCCTATGCAGAGGTGATGGCAGCGGTCATGATTGAGGATACAGAGAATGAAGTGAAGGTTGTAAAGCTGAAGCAGAAAAAAGCAAAATGGCAGTCGCATGATCCGGTGACGATAGGTGGAGTGATGCATTATAATGATCAGGGTGATACGGCCAACTGGATTGGTTATCCGGTTCCAGGTGGGGAGTGTGAAGTTTCCTATCAGCCGAATTCGGGAGCGCTTTTTAACTGGAAAGGTGGAAATGGTACAGGCGGTTCGGAACAGAAATATACGTTTAATATCAATTGCGATATGCATGCGCCCTTGAATAACAGCGGCGTATTGGAAATGCTGGGTAATAACAACAATTTTGAAATTGATTCCAACTGTACAAAATCCAATATGCTTCCAAAGATACAGGCAAAGATTGAGGAGGACAGCCTGTTAAAAAAGGGAACCTGGGCCTATCTGGGAGATGCAACGGATAAGTCGAAGCGATATTTATTTTGGACATCTGTAGATATATCCTCAGATTCGGTTGGTGCAGGAAAGAAGATACCGGTTATTATCAGTACAGCAGATGGAAGGTTTTATATTTCAGAAACAACTACCGCTATTCGAAAGAATACAGCTGGTAATTATGTAGCAATCGCCGATCATCTAACTCCACAACAGTATAGGGAATGTCTTTCGGAGGATAAAAAGTATAAGAATCTGCAGGAGGCATATGATGCATACGCAAAGCTGGTGACAGATGGGACGTATCCACAGTATAAGGATACGCTGCCGAAGTAGGGGCTGTGCAGCTGTTACAGGTGGGCGTCTTTAAAGTGGGGGGAGCCAGGGCATATGTTACTGTTCACGCATACGTGCCCAGTAACGGGCATATATCATTTACCAACCTGTGCCGAAAACCTTGACATTTTCCCGAAAAACCTCTATGATAACAAGGAACTGAAAAATGAAAGGCAGTGAAGAAGAGGAGTACACATAGAAGCCCTGACAGAGAGAACCGCGCAGGTTGAGAGACGGTTTCGGGAAACGGATGTGGAAGGTAGCTTCGGAGCCGGATTTCTGAAAAACTGCGTTCTGCTATGACTTAGGAATGCTGTGAAAGAGAGTGGTGGATAAGAGATCCCGGGAGTTCCCGTTATAGAATCAAGAGGATTGGGATAAAATCTGGATGTGTGCAAAGAAAACACCGGCAGATGGAAATCCTGATTGAATTAAGGTGGTACCGCGTATATGACGCCCTTTGCAGATGATATGTCTGCAAGGGGCTTTTTCATTTCATAGGAAATTACGTCCTATGAAACAAAAAACGCTCCGCGAGGATGCGCACTCGCGCGAAGCAGAAACATGTCGCAAGCGACCGCGCTCGGCGCGAGAATGTGCCAAGGCACATTCTTTTTCATAGGAAACGCGCTTCGGAAAGGACAAAACAGATGAAAAAACAGGGTCCGCTGACAAGCTGTGATACGTGCGGCAATTATGTCTATGACGATGATTATGGGTATTATCTGTGCGAGGCAGATCTGGATGAGGACGAGATGGCGGCATTTTTAAGCAACCAGCGTTTTGTCTGCCCGTACTACCAGACGGATGATGAGTACAAGATTGTCCGGAAACAGATGTAAGAAACTGCATCGGAAATTACACAAAATGAAGGTAAACAAGATGCGGTTCATGATAGAATGCGAGGATAAACAGCATTTGATGAGTTAAAACACAAAAGGAGAATCGATCAATGAAAGAACTGGAAAAGACATATAATCCGGCGGATATTGAAGATCGCCTGTATCAGAAATGGCTGGACAGCAAATATTTCCACGCCGATGCAGAGCGTGGACGCAGAAACGGCAAGAAGCCGTTCACGATTGTGATGCCGCCGCCAAATATTACCGGACAGCTTCATATGGGACATGCGCTGGATAACACCATGCAGGATATCCTGATCCGTTACAAGAGAATGCAGGGCTATGAGGCACTGTGGCAGCCGGGTACCGACCATGCGGCGATCGCAACGGAGGTTAAGGTTATCAATAAGCTGAAAGAGCAGGGCATTGACAAGCATGATCTGGGTCGTGAGGGCTTCCTGGAGAAAGCATGGGAGTGGAAAGAAGAGTACGGCAGCCGTATCGTAAAACAGCTTCACAAGCTGGGTTCCTCCGCTGACTGGGACCGCGAGCGTTTCACGATGGACGAGGGCTGTTCCGAGGCGGTTCTGGAAGTATTTACCAGACTGTATGAAAAAGGTTATATTTACAAGGGATCCCGTATCATCAACTGGTGCCCGGTCTGCCAGACTTCCATTTCGGATGCCGAGGTAGAGCATGAGGAGCAGGACGGCTTTTTCTGGCACATCAATTACCCGATCGTCGGCGAAGAGGGACGTTTCGTCGAGATCGCAACCACCCGTCCGGAGACGCTGTTAGGCGATACTGCGGTAGCTGTCAACCCGGAGGATGAGCGCTACAAGGATATCGTAGGCAAGATGTTAAAACTGCCGCTGACCGACCGAGAGATTCCAGTCATCGCGGATGAGTATGTAGATAAAGAGTTCGGTACCGGCTGCGTAAAGATCACACCGGCACATGACCCGAACGACTTTGAGGTAGGAAAACGCCACAACCTGGAAGAGATCTGCATCATGAATGACGATGCAACCATCAGCGTACCGGGCAAATATCAGGGCATGGACCGCTACGAGGCGAGAAAAGCCATGGTAGAGGATCTGAAGGAAATGGGACTTTTAGTCAAAGTCGTTCCGCATTCCCACAACGTAGGTACTCACGACCGCTGCGGCACAACCGTAGAGCCGATGGTAAAACCACAGTGGTTTGTCAAGATGGAAGAGATGGCGAAACCGGCGGTAGAGGCACTTAAATCCGGCAGACTTAAATTCGTTCCGGAGAGCTTCGGAAAGACCTATCTGCACTGGCTTGAGGGCATCCGTGACTGGTGTATTTCCCGTCAGCTCTGGTGGGGACACCGGATTCCGGCTTATTATTGTGATGACTGCGGCGAGATGACTGTTGCCAAGAGCGCACCGGCGGTATGCCCGAAATGCGGCGGCACCCACCTGCATCAGGATGAGGACACGCTGGATACCTGGTTCTCCTCCGCCCTGTGGCCGTTCTCTACGCTCGGCTGGCCGAAGGACACACCGGAATATGAATATTTCTATCCGACCGATGTGCTGGTAACCGGATACGATATCATTTTCTTCTGGGTTATCCGTATGGTATTCTCCGGTCTGGAGCAGACTGGCAAAGAGCCGTTCCACACCGTCCTGATCCACGGTCTGGTACGAGACTCCCAGGGACGCAAGATGAGTAAATCCCTTGGAAATGGTATCGATCCGCTTGAGGTTATCGACAAGTACGGCGCCGATGCACTTCGTATGACCCTGATGACCGGTAACGCACCGGGCAACGATATGCGCTTCTATTGGGAGCGTGTGGAAGCCAGCCGTAACTTTGCAAACAAGGTATGGAATGCATCCCGTTTCATTATGATGAACATCGAAAAAGCGCCGGTAACGGATGTGAAGCTTTCTGACCTGCAGATGGCTGACCGCTGGATCCTCTCCAAGGTCAACACGCTGGCAAAAGATGTTACCGAGAACATGGATAAGTACGAGCTGGGAATCGCTCTCCAGAAGGTTTACGATTTCATCTGGGAGGAGTTCTGCGACTGGTACATCGAGATGGTAAAACCGAGACTCTGGTCCGAGGAAGACACCACCAAGGCAGCTGCACTCTGGACCCTGAAAACGGTTCTGATTCAGTCCTTGAAACTGCTGCATCCATATATGCCGTTCATCACCGAGGAAATCTTCTGCAACCTGCAGGATGAGGAACCGTCCATCATGATTTCTTCCTGGCCGGAGTACAAGGATGAGTGGAATTTCGCAGACGAGGAGAAAGCTGTAGAGACGATCAAGGATGCAGTCCGCGCGATCCGCGGCGTCCGCACATCCATGAACGTACCGCCGAGCAAGAAGGCAAAAGTATACGTTGTATCCGAGGATCCGGAAGTTCTGGCCATCTTCGAGCACAGCCGTGTATTCTTCGCAACTCTTGGCTATGCGAGCGAGGTTGTCCTTCAGAAGGACAAGAGCGGAATCGCAGACGATGCCGTATCGGCTGTGACTGCAAAGGCAACCATCTATATGCCGTTTGCAGAGCTGGTGGATCTGGACAAGGAGATCGAGCGTCTGACCAAGGAAGAGGAGAAGCTGAAAAAAGAGCTTGCTCGTTCCGAGGGCATGTTAAGTAATGAAAAGTTCGTCAGCCGCGCACCGGAGGCAAAGATTGCCGAAGAGCGTGAGAAGCTGGAGAAATACCGCCAGATGATGGCACAGGTACAGGAGCGCCTGGCACAGCTGCGGAAATAGTTGAATATGAAGTAAAAAGTAGGATCGAGAGATCCGCCTGATGCGTGAAATAAGCCGATGTGTATGGGGAAAACTATATGCATTGGCTTATTTGCAAAGAAAGAACCGAAATTATTCTTTTTTTTATCTCAGTCGAGAAGACTCCACCTCTTCAGGTGGTGAGTAATAGCAAATTTGTCTCAGTGGGAGTCCATTCTCCGACTGAGATAAACGCTCCGCGAGGATGCGCAGTGATTCTGTAAAGAATATGTCAGCTTCGCTGACCAGAATCACGCGCCAAGTCTCACGGACGTTCGACTTGAATTATATGGGCGAATGCCTTTGAAGAGAGAAAGGAGATTATTTTTTTATTCTTGAACGAGGATAATTGGATGATACGAGATATTATGGAGATAAGAACAGCGACAATAGCAGATCTGGCTCAGATTGCAGCCGTGGAAGCAGAATGCTTTCCGGCAGCGGAAGCCGCAACGAAAGAGGAGTTTGCGGAGAGAATTAAGTATTATGGAAATCATTTCTGGCTCATGTTTGAAGGCGAAAAGCTGATTGCGTTTGTGGACGGCTTCGTCACAGACAAGCCAGATCTGACGGATGAGATGTACGAACGGGCAGAAATGCACGATGAGAACGGTGCATGGCAGATGATTTTTGGTGTCAATACGATCCCGGCATACCGGAAACATGGCTATGCGGGACAGTTGCTCCAGTGCGCCATCGAGGATGCCAGAAAACAGGGGAGGAAGGGACTTGTGTTGACGTGCAAGGAAAAATTGATAGCCTATTATGCCAAGTTTGGATTTGAGAATGAAGGGATCTCGGAATCGGTGCATGGGAATGTGACTTGGTATCAGATGCGGTATAAGTTTTAAATTTAAGAAGAAATACGTGATTGCCCGCAAATACTAATAATACTTATTATAGGAATCGAAATGGCGTTTTTAATAGAAGTGTGATAAGATACAAGTATCAGAATTAAAAATGAGACGCCATTTCGATTTTTTGTAATTGTTTGCAACAAGCATTACAAATTCTTTTCCATCTTTCTGCGTGTATCTTTTGCGTGTGTTTTATATGCATAACGGGCATCGGAAGCAGGCTGCACGGGATTGGGTGAAAAAGGGTCAAAAGGGGCGTCCGCAAACAGGAGGGGTTAGAGAAAACATGAAATCATTGCAGGCGCGTTATCTGGATCGACTGGCAGAGCTTTACCCGACGATTGCAGCGGCATCGACGGAGATCATCAATCTGGAATCGATCTTAAATCTGCCGAAAGGAACGGAACATTTCCTGACCGATATCCATGGGGAATACGAGGCATTTTCTCATGTATTGAAAAATGGTTCCGGTTCCGTCAAGCGAAAGATTGACGATGTATTTGGAAATACCCTGAGCCGTCAGGACAAGCAGTCGCTGGCAACCCTTATTTACTATCCGGCGGAGAAGATGAGCCGGATTCTGCAGACGGAGAAGAATCCGGATGACTGGTACAAGATCACACTCTATCGTCTGATTGCGGTCTGCCGCCGGGCAGCGAGTAAGTACACGCGTTCGAAGATCCGCAAGGCGCTTCCGAAGGAATTTGCTTATGTGCTGGAAGAGCTTCTGACTGAGCGCGGCGATCTGCAGGACAAGGAATCCTACTACGATGCGATCGTCCAGACGATTGTCCGTGTGGGACGGGCGAAAGCCTTTATCATAGCGCTAAGTGAGCTGATTCAGCGCCTGACGGTCGATCATCTTCATATCGTGGGTGATATCTATGACCGAGGTCCGGGACCGCATATCATCATGGACAAGATGATGACCTATCATTCGATTGATGTCCAGTGGGGCAATCACGATGTGCTCTGGATGGGCGCGGCAGCGGGACAGATGGGTTGTATTGCAAACGCAATCCGTATCTGCGCGCGATATGGAAACCTGGATATTTTGGAGGATGGTTACGGCATCAACCTTCTTCCATTGGCAACCTTTGCGATCAATACATATGGGGATGACCCGTGCACCTGCTTCCAGTTAAAGGGCAGTGACTCTTACAGTGCGTCTGAGCGCGAGATGAACCAGAAGATGCACAAGGCGATCTCGATTATCCAGTTCAAGGCGGAAGGGCAGATCATCAAGCGCCATCCGGAATTTGGTCTGGAGAAACGAAATCTTCTGCATCATATTGATTTTGAACGCGGTGTTCTGGAGCTGGGCGGCAAAGAGTACAAGATGCTCGATATGAATTTCCCGACCGTAGATCCGAAAGATCCATATGCATTTACACCGGAAGAAGCGGATATTATGGAACGTCTGGAACGTGCATTCATGAACTGCGAGAAGCTGCAGCAGCATATGAAATTCCTGCTGGCGAAGGGAAGTCTCTATAAAGTATACAACAATAACCTTCTCTACCATGGCTGCGTTCCGTTAAATAAGGACGGTACCTTCAAGGAGGTAGAGATCTACGGCAAGCAATATAAGGGAAAGGCGCTGTACGATATTTTGGACAATTATGTCCGCAAGGGGTTTGTCGCGGTCGATAAGGCAGAGCGGGAAAAAGGCAGGGATATGATGTGGTATATCTGGCTGAATGAAAATTCCCCGCTGTTCGGCAAGGACAAGATGGCAACGTTTGAACGCTATTTTCTGGCAGAAAAAGAGACACATAAAGAAGTAAAAAATCCGTATTACGATATGCTGGAAAATGAGGAAGTGCTTGACCGCATTCTCCGTGAATTCGGTCTGGAACCGGAGGGCGCGCACATCATCAACGGTCACGTCCCGGTCAAATCCAAAGACGGCGAGAGCCCGCTCAAATGCGGCGGTAAGCTTCTCGTCATCGACGGTGGTTTCTCAAGAGCATATCAGAAAGAAACCGGTATCGCGGGGTATACGCTGATATACAACTCCTACGGTCTGATTCTGGCCGCGCACGATCCGTTTGAGTCCACCGAGGCGGCGATCGAAAAGGAGAGTGACATCCACTCCGAGAGCCGTATGGTCAAATGGGTGCCGGAGCGCAAGTGTGTCGGAGATACCGATATCGGACGGGAACTGAAAGAGAAGATCAAAGATCTGGAAAAACTGCTGAATGCGTACTATAGCGGTGCGATCGCGGAGAAATTTACGCGGTAGATCATTCGCCAGACAACGGATGCAAATGGAAATCACGTAAGTGATCCGATTGCAGTGAATGCTGTAGAGGCAAATATTCAGAAATCAGAGAGTGTAAAATGAAAAGGAATACGGCAATGACATAATATGTATCATGTCATATACAGTGTGCCGTGATATGAGGACTTTTACAGCCGATGAGAGAAAAGAAAAAAGGAAAACGTTGATTTTCTGATTACATTATTTTCAAAACAAAAAAAACGCAATATTCCAGTTTGCGTTGCGGTTGTAGTTTGTAATATTTTATAGTACAATAATAAAAAATTTATAAAAAAAAGGAATGCAGCAATGACATAATACATATTATGTCATATACAGGGACATATATAAAGCAGGAAAATCTGGTTGGCGGAAATATGGACATCTTTTGATTATAAGACAGAGCGAGAAGAAGACAGGAGTTCACCGATACTGGGTGTGCCAATGCGATTGCGGAAACATCTGTCTGGTTTACGGAACGCATTTAAAAAGTGGACATACAAAAAGCTGCGGCTGTTACCGCAGAAAAAAGCAGACGCATGGATGGCTGGATCTGACGGGAGAACGTTATGGACGGCTTCTGGTTCTGGGACCATGGAAAGAAGATTCTCCTTACCTGGATATGGTCAAAGACGGCAATGCTGGCATGGACGGGGGAAACAAGGGCGCGAATGCAGAAAAACAGTATTATGATACATTCCTAAAAAAATATCATGGAGAACAAAGCGGCGCTGAGAGCGAAGGGAGAGAATAGAATGTTGCAAAAATCGCAGGAAGAGCCGAAAAAAAAAGAACAAAGAATTTCGGACATACATACACACGTTCTTCCGGGACTTGATGATGGCTCGAAAAGCATAAGCGCCAGTGTTCGGATGCTTCGGAAATCATATCAGCAAGGTGTGCGCAATGTGATAGCAACCCCTCATTATACCGTCTATCACTGGCGGACAAAACCGGAACAGATACAGAGACTTATGGAGCAGATGGCAAAAGCGGTTCAGAAGGTGATGCCGGAGCTGCGACTGTATAGCGGGCAGGAAATACAATATTTTGAAGGCATGGCTGATATGCTTCAGAGGGGAGAACTGCTGACACTGGCGGGAAGTCATTATGTTCTGGTAGAATTCCTTCCCCAGTCGCAGTGGAGCCAGATACAGAATGCAGTCCGGGAGCTGCTGCTGGCGGGATATTTCCCAGTGCTGGCGCATATTGAGCGTTATCAGTGTCTCAGAAAGACAGGACGTCTGACAGAGCTTCAGAGGGAGGGCGCTTATCTTCAGATGAATTACGGAAGTCTGATAAAGCTTAGAAATGTCTGGAATTTACGTGAGAGACTGGAACGGCGCTGGTGCCGTAAAGTGTTGCTGGCGGGATATATCAGTTTTTTGGGAACCGATATGCATGGGGTTCATCACCGTGCACCGGACAGTGACAGGGCACTTGCCTGGATCCGGAAAAAAGGCGGGGATACATTGGCCAGACAATTGTCAGTGGAGAATCCAGAAAAAATAATCCTGGATGAACGATTATAAGAGAAACTCTAAAATACATCTGAAACAGATTGGCAGAATGCCGGTCAGAAAAAAAGAAAGAAAAGGAAATTTGTAAGGTATGGAAACGAAAGAGAGTCAAAAACAGGAGTGGGATGACGAGGATGTAATTGATGTCGGAGAGATTTTGTATGCATTGCTTCGGAAACTCTGGATTATCATCGGAGCGCTTGTGATTGGAGGAGCAATTGGAGGGGCATATAGTTACTTTTTGCTCACACCGCAGTACACTTCAACCGCAAAAATCTATGTACTGACAAAAGAAACAACGCTGACATCGTTGGCCGACCTGCAGATTGGCACGCAGCTGACGCAGGATTACAAGACGATCATTACCGGCCGCTCGGTCATGGAAGAGGTAGTCGATAAACTTCATCTGGACATGGACTATAAAAAGCTGGTTAAGAAGATTGAAGTGGAGAATCCGAAAGATACACGTATTTTGAGCATTTCAGCGCAGGATCCGGATGCGGAAATGGCAAAAAAGATCGTTGATACGACGGCAGAAGTGGCATCGGACTATGTAGGAGAAATCATGGAGATGACACCGCCGAAACTCATCGAGAGCGGTGAGGTGGCTGTTAAAAAGACCAGTCCGAGCAATACCAAAAATGCTGCGATTGGCGCTTTGATAGCAGCATTTTTGGTGTGTGCATACATCAGCCTGACCGTCATTCTGAATGATACGATTCAGTCAGAGGAAGATGTGGAGAAATATCTGGAACTGCCGGTACTGGCTGTGATTCCGGAGAGCAAGATTCACGGAAGAGGCGAGAAAAAAGTAAAACGTACCTCCGGCATCTGGGATATCATCAATCCATTTGCCGGAAAAGAGAAAAACGAAAGAAGGTAGGAGAGCATGGCAAACCAGAATCTGTTCATCCCGGTTACACAGGATGAAAAAAAAGACTATCAATATGAGGAAGCAATGAAAACACTCCGTACCAACATTCAGTTTTCGGGCAGTGGATTGAAAGTGATCATGCTGACCAGCACGATGCCGGATGAGGGAAAAAGTGAGACATCTTCCCAGCTGGCGATTTCAATGGCACAGACAGAGGGACGAGTTTTATTTATTGATGCCGATATCCGTAAATCCGTGCTGGTATCCCGCTTCGGATTCGGGCAGCAGATTTACGGTCTGACGCAGTACCTGACAGGACAGAAACTGCTGGGGGATATTCTGTATCATACCAATCTGCCAAATCTTGACATCATTTTCTCTGGCCCGATGGCGCCGAATCCGGCGGAATTGCTGGGAGAGGACGCATTTGCGCGGCTGGTTGAATGGGCAAGAAATGAATATGACACGATCATCATTGATACGCCGCCTCTTGGAAGTGTCATTGACGCAGCTATTATTTCCCAGCGCTGTGACGGAGCTATCCTGGTAGTTGAAAGCGGGGCGCTCAGTTATCGCCTGGTGCAGAAAGCAAAAAACCAGCTTGAGCGGACGGGCTGCCGGATTTTAGGAGCCGTACTGAATCGTGTCGATATGGCAGGCAGTGGATACTATCATAGATATTATGGAAAATATTCCAAATATAGTAAATATTACGAAAACGAGTCGGATAAATGAAAAAGCAGAATATGATTCGATGGATTGCCGGAGCGGCGGTGGGAATCGCCTGCGTGGGATTCGGTATCCATGCGTATTACAGATATGAAGAGAGAGAAGCAGCCGTGCAGGAGATGGAAGCACGCGGGCAGCAGGAAAACGAGGATGCAGAAGACCAGAAAAATGGGATTTTGACCTGGAATGGAAAAAAATATCGCCGGAATACAGCGATGAGAGCCGTTCTTTGTATGGGTATTGATACGAAGGGCGAGATGGCATCACAGGCAGTTTCGGGAAAAGGCGGCGATGCCGATGCCATCTTTCTGATCGCCGAGGACGCGTCCAGAGATCAGGCTCAGATTGTACTGATTCCAAGAAATACAATGACGGAGATAGAGGTATTTGACTATTTTGGGGAACCTCTGGGGACCGAGACACAGCAGCTGACGCTGGCGTATGCGTTTGGAGACGGGCGGGAAGAAAGCTGTGAACTGACAGCAGAAGCCCTTTCTAAACTTTTATTTGGTCTTAAGATTGACGGATACTTTGCAGTCAATATGGATTCGATTCCCTATTTTAATGATGCAGTCGGTGGTGTGCCGGTTACCGTGGATGACGAGATGGTCGCAAACCAGTATCCAGAAGATTTCAAGATGGGAGAAACAGTCAACCTGACCGGAGATCTGACAGAAAAATATGTCCGCTTCCGGGATGTGGACGAAGAGGGTTCCGCAAGTATTCGTCTTCACCGGCAGAAAGGATATCTGAAAGCGTTTATTCAGAAGGCAAAGGAAAGTCAGGCGGCAGACAAAACTACCATAACCCGGCTGGTGGATGGAATACAGAAATTGGCGATCACCAACATGGCAAAGGACCAGTATATGGACATGGGACTGGCGCTTTTGAACAGTCCGGATGCCATGGAAGACGGTGATTTTATTGAACTGTCGGGAAAAATATATCAGGGAAAATTCGAAGAGTTTTATCCAGATATGGATGAGCTAAAAGAGATTGTCATCAATCTTTTTTATAAAGAAAAAGCTTAAAAAGCAAAGGCTTAGAAAGCCGGAAAGGAAGGTTCAAATGAAAAAGAAGTACGCAGCACTCATGATGGCAGCAGCAATCATGGCAGTGCCGGGCACACTGGCAATGGCAGCGAGCCCGAACACAAATGTGACGGTCAACCGCGGAGGAAGCAGTTCAGGTTCTGCCTCTTCCAAGAGCGCAGGTCTCAATGTAAATGCGGGAACCATTACCAACAAGACATCTACGGGTATCAAGAATAGTGGTCAGAATGGTTCCAACGGTATTACTGTTTCGCAGGGAAATACTGCAAATGGCAGTTCGGTTGGGTTCGCATCCGATCAGCAGATCAAAGACGGCAATAGCTGGGCTGTTGCAGAAAAAGTGTTTGAGATCAATGCAGGTGTTCCGCTGTATCGTGTAACGGGTGATCCGGCACTGGTTGGATATTCTCCGCTTATGCCGGCACAGCAGCTCATGACAACCGATGCAAATGGCGGTGCAGTGAGTGATCCGGTCACGGTAAATATTGCAGTAGCAGCTCTGGGTGATGTTCAGAATGTAGAAATCTACTACTACAGTGAAACCGATCATAAGTGGGAATTAGCTCCGGTCAACGGGATTGATCATGCAACAAACTCTGTTAATGTAACAATTCCGGGCAATGCAGTCTTTACATTGGTTCATAAGAACTAATTGATAAGGCCGCGGAAGCCGGCAGGTACCTGGTAAGAGAGGTACCTGCCGATACCTTGAGAGGCTGATTTACAAAGTCGATTGCAATAGGCATTGACGGGGGAGCGGTAGATATGTACAGAAGAGATTCAGGCGGATGGATGAAGCATATCGATTTCATCATCCTGGATGTGATTTCTCTGCAGGCGGCATTAATACTTGCCTATGCATGTAGTGGGTATGGATGGGATATATACACACCGATTTTATATCGGAATATGGCGATTTTTTTAGGAATGATGGATCTGATTTTGCTGGTTTGCCGGGAGACAATGCGGGGAGTCATAAGAAGAGACCATTTTGTGGAATTTATAGTAGCTGTCAAGCAGGCCGTTTTTATAGAAGGCAGTGCTCTTTTATATCTGTTCCTTCTGCAGGAAGGGCAGAAGTATTCCAGACTGGCTTTGATGCTGACGTCTGTCTTCTATATCGGAATCGCATATAGTGTGCGTGAATGCTGGAAATGGCATCTGCAGCGAAAAAAAACAGTCGATGGAAACAAGCGTGTTCTGCTGATTGTGACAAATGAGGACATAGCCGGACGGACGGTCAAAACGATCAAGGAAAACAATTATGCACAATACATGATTGCGGGGGTCTGCCTGATCGGAGGTCACGAATCGCATGTAGGAGAGAAAATCGAAGAAATCCCTGTGATAGTGGAGGAGGAAGAACTTCCCCATTATGTCTGCCAGGGATGGATTGATGAGGTTATTGTTGTAACCTCAGAGGTGGTGCCATATCTGGATAAGCTGCTGAACCAGCTGACAGAAACCGGCGTAACGGTGCATCTGAACCTTGCAAAAGTGACAAGTGTGCCGGGAAAGAGACAGTTTGTGGAGAAAATAGGACCGTATACCGTGCTGACAACGAGCATCAATTATGCGTCGTCTTTCCAGCTTTTTCTCAAACGGATGATGGATGTCATAGGCGGACTGATCGGCTGTGCATTGACGGCGGTACTCTTTTTATTTCTTGCACCTGCGATTTATCTGTTATCACCGGGACCGATCTTTTTTACCCAGGAAAGAGTTGGAAAAAACGGAAAACGGTTCAAAATGTACAAATTCAGAAGTATGTACATGGACGCCGAAGCACGCCGTGATGAGCTGATGAAAGAAAATAAGCTGGGCGATGGAAAGATGTTCAAGCTTGATTTTGACCCGCGCGTGATCGGAAATCAAATCATGCCGGATGGAAGCCATAAGACCGGAATCGGTGAATTTATCCGCCGGACAAGCCTGGATGAATTTCCTCAGTTTTTCAATGTGCTGAAAGGGGATATGTCGCTTGTAGGCACCCGCCCGCCGCTGATTTCAGAGACCAATCTCTATGAATTGCACCATAAAGCCAGACTGGCGATCAAGCCGGGTATTACCGGTATGTGGCAGGTCAGCGGTCGAAGTGAAATCACGGACTTCGAAGAAGTTGTCCGCCTAGACCGGGAGTATATCACTAATTGGAATATCGGAATGGATATAAAGATTCTGATGAAGACGGTGATGGTGGTTTTGAGGAAAGATGGGGCGGTGTAAGGGAATACAAGTTATCCATAAGTGGAAGGCTTTGATTGAGAGCAGAGAAAAGCCTGATTTCATGCGGGTTTGCGCGGCTTGACCTTTTCATCTCAACTTGTTTCTGCTTGTCACGGTGTGTTACGGCCAGCGTGCTTTCCGGGGTTAATGGCTTCTGGTTGCGCTCTATACTTAACCCATCACAGCGAAAGCTGATAGAGCAGAAAACAGAATAAGGAGGTACGAGGACAAGCCTGCGTATAGATTGTTGTTGCAATCTGTATACAGGCTTGTTGTTGTGCTGTGAAGTAAGTTGAGGGGTAAGAAATGTCTACGGGGCAAACAGAAGCAACGTAGCATAGTCAAAAAAGACCCGATTTTCACACTCAACATACCGAAGATTCGTTGCAAAACGCCCTGAAATATGAGGTGAAAATGGGTGATATCTACACAGTTTGCCGGTGGATGAGGAACACATAGCGGGAGGGATAAGGCGGATGTGGGTGGAATGAGAAAAATGGTGGCGCAGATGATAAATTCATCAAAAATCCATGAGCTTATCATCTACTCTGCTAATGTTCTATTGAGTACACTATCGCCGGTAAATATGAGGGCTACTTTGCTGCGGTTTGTTGAGTCATGAAAATATCGGGAAAAATGGCGATTTCTACTTCGCAACTTTTCTGTTGAGTAGACCTGTCGTGGGGATGATAGGTACATAAGGACGGGGTGTCGAGGATGAAAAATCTGCATGATTTGTTCATAGTGACGGTAGAAATATGGTTGAAAGTGGATAATATATACAGTTTCAACAACATATACGCGCCTACGCCCTTTGAGTGTATAAACCGACACTTCACAAAAATGGGGTATGAGCATGGACGGGGTTCGACAGTATAAAACAACACTTCGATGATTGCAAAAGCAAGACAGGTGTACTTAATAAAACGGAGAAAAGTAGAAATATGATTGCTGTGACGAGAGGGTATGACAGTAAGGAAAAAGACTTAGGCGTGTGTGGGCATCACACTTTATAAATTGGTTTTCCCATCTACTGGATGTGTACATAGATATAAAGATTATGAGGATGGATAGAGGAATGGAATCAAGAAAAGACGTTCAGCATGTATATCTTGTGGGTGCGAAGTCGTTGGGTGCGTATGGCGGCTATGAGACTTTTGTGTACAAGCTTACAGAGCATCATCAGAACAAGAAGAACATTAAATACCACGTCGCCTGCAAAGCCAACGGTAACGGTTGCATGGATGAAACCAAATTTGATGGTGTGACTAAAATCAATGACCATGAATTTGAGCTTCACAATGCACATTGCTTTAAGATTGATGTTCCACAGATTGGCCCTGCTCAAGCCATTTACTATGATGTGGCTGCACTGAAGGCTTGCTGTGAGCATATCAAGAAGAATCACATCCCTCACCCAATTGTTTACATAATGGCTTGCCGTATTGGACCATTTGCAGGCCATTTTTATCAGGAGATTCATAAACTCGGTGGTACGGTTTACTTAAATCCAGATGGTCATGAATGGATGAGAGCGAAGTGGTCAGCTCCGATTCGTAAATACTGGAAGATTTCTGAACAGATGATGGTCAAGTACTGTGACCTTGCAATTTGTGATTCGGTCAACATTGAGAAGTATATTCACGAGTGTTATGACGGAAAAGGAATCAAAGGCAAAAATCCCAAAACCACATTCATTGCTTATGGTGCAGATTTGACACTCAGCAAGCTGGCTGATGATGACGAAAAGCTGATGAATTGGTACAAGGAAAAAGGTCTGTCAAAAAAAGATTATTACCTTGTTGTTGGTCGCTTTGTGCCGGAAAACTCGTTTGAAGTTATGATTCGTGAGTTCATGAAGAGTGGAAGCAAAAAAGATTTTGCGCTTATCACAAATGTGAACGATAAATTCCTGAATGAGTTGGAAGAAAAACTTCATTTCAAGAGCGATAAGCGAATCAAATTTGTTGGCACCGTATATGATCAGGAACTCTTAAAAAAGATTAGAGAAAATGCCTACGCATATTTCCATGGTCATACAGTGGGAGGTACAAATCCTTCGCTGATTGAGGCTCTTGGTAGCACGGATATGAACTTACTGGTTGATGTTGGATTTAATAAAGAGGTCGCAGAAGATTGTGCTTTGTACTGGAGCCGCAAACCGGGTAGCCTCGCAAGGTTGATTGATCGTGCAGACAAGATGGGTGCCCAAGAAATTACAGAAATGGGTCGGAAAGCTAAGAAACGTGTTGCTGAAGAGTATACGTGGGACAAGATTTGCGGAATGTATGAAGATGTGTTTACTAAGTGAAGAATTGAGGAGAAATATATGCAATTGATTTCAATGCAAGAGGTTCAAAAAGGATCGCTTGAAATACTAAAAAGAATTGACAAAATCTGTGCTCAATTAAAGCTGAAGTATTGTCTGGCATATGGGACTTTGATTGGGGCAATCCGTCATAAGGGGTTTATTCCTTGGGATGATGATGTGGATATTATGATGCCACGAAAAGATTATGACACACTTGTGAAGTATTTTATCGATCATAAAGACGAATTAAAGCCTCTTGAAATTATAAACCCACAGGTTAATAAGAAGTGTCCGTATACGATATCTCGAATTAGTGATTCCAGATACAAATTGGATGTTGACAACGAGGATGATTATGGAATCGGATTGTTTGTTGATGTCTATCCATTAGACGGTGTCGGAAATTCAGTTGCGGAATACACGAAACTAAAAAATAAATCTTCAAGATATGCTTCCATGTGCTTTGTGTCGACAAGGCAAAAGGTCAAAAGGGAAAATACGAAATCCAATTTTAAAATGGCCATCAAGTATCCTGCGTTTATTGTAGGTAAGATTTTAGGCAAAGATTTTTTTATGAACCGACTTTATCAAATAGCAGCCGGCTGCGATTATGATGCTAGTCAATATATAGGTTGTATTATTTGGGCTTCGGATGATGGAATCAGAGGTATTTTCCCTAAGAGCTGGTTTGATGAATTGATTGATGTAGAGTTTGAGGGAAGCTATTTCAAAGCACCTAAAGAATATGATAAGGTGCTGACGCATGGCTATGGTGACTATATGAAATTGCCACCGGAAAATGAGAGAATCGCACATCATTATTATGATGCATATAGGAAAAAATAAGAGGAGGCGTGGAGTATGCTTAATTTTACAGTGGGTCCGGTCATGTCATCGGATAAGGTTCGAACAATCGGAGCTGAACAGGTTCCGTATTTCAGAACAACAGAGTTCTCTGAAACAATGTTAGAAAACGAAAACTACATGCTTAAGTTTGTAAAAGCACCTTCTAACGCAAGAGCAGTGTTTATGACATGTTCGAGTACGGGTTCTATGGAAGCAGTAGTGATGAATTGCTTCACAAAAGAAGATAAAGTACTTGTTATCAATGGCGGAAGCTTTGGTCATCGCTTTGTTGAGCTTTGTGAAATCCATGAAATCCCCTATGTTTCATTGAACCTTGAACACGGCAGAAAGCTAACGAAGGATAAGTTATACGAATACGATAACAAGGGCTTTACTGGACTGCTGGTAAATGTTGATGAAACGTCAACTGCAGTTTTATATAACACGGAGATGATTGGAGAGTTTTGCAAGAAGAATGATATGTTCTTTGTGTGTGATTGCGTATCCTCTTTTCTGGCTGATCCGTTTCATATGGCAGAGTGTGACGCCGATGTAATGATTACGGGAACTCAGAAAGTTTTAGCGTGTCCTCCGGGGATTTCCATCATTGTTCTGGCACCGAGAGCTTTGGAGAGAGTCGAGGCATCAAAGGCTAAAACGATGTATTTTGACTTAAAGGATGCCTTAAAAAATCAGGAGAGAGGGCAGACACCTTTTACACCAGCGGTTGGTATACTTTTACAGATCAATGCGAGATTTAAAGAAATCGACAGAAGCGGAGGAGCAGATGCTGAGGTGGCCAGAGTTGCAGCTCAGGCGGAAGATTTTAGAAAAAAGATAAAGGGACTGCCGTTCGAGATGGTTTCCGAAAGCCCCGCAAACGGTGTAACATCGCTTCATCCGACAACGGCAAGTGCTTATGACATCTTTTTAAAACTTAAGGATGAGTATGGAATTTGGGTTTGCCCAAATGGCGGTGACATGAAGGATACCGTATTCAGAGTTGGTCATATCGGAGCACTGACACATGAGGATAACACTACCCTTGTTAATGCATTGAAAGATATGCAGAGGAGGGGGTTACTGTGATCACTGTAGAGAAAAAAAGTACACATGAGGTTAGAGACCTTCTTCGCATAAAAAATTGGGGGGGGGGGAAAGGCAACATTATTGCCACAATATAGATTTGCTGGCGGAAGTAAAGGACGGACCATATAAACTCAGAAACATTCTAAAGAAAAATGGAACAATGAGTTTTTATGTTGTTTATGATGGAGATGAGCCGACAATTATTGCTCCTCTTTTCAGAAAAAAAGGAACAGCAACGATAGCCGGAACAGATGAGTATTTTGATTATGTGGATTTGTTTTACAGAAGCGATGTCACAATTGATCAGTTAAAGATTGCCTTTTCATCGCTTATCGCATTTTTAAAGAAACACAAAATAGGGCGTATTAGGTGGAATTATATTCCGGATGATTCTGTTTCAAAAAAGCTCATTAACAACTTAAAGGCAGAGCCAAAACAGATAGAAAACACACAAATTTCATTTCAGCAATATGAAGATTATCTGAAATCATTAAGCAAAAGCACAAAGCAAAATCTAAGAACCGCAGAAAACAGGTTAAAGCGTGAGAATAGAGAATATGAACTAGTCTCAAATCTTGATTCGCCGCTATCATTAGAACTTTTACATCAATGCATTGATGTCTATTGTAAAAGACAACAGGGAAAGTATGAAAAAGGAATCCTAAATCAACTGATGGCAAAGACCTTTAATTATAGTACTGAGATGATGCGGAAACAAAAAGGATTAGTAGTCGCTTTAACGATAGACGGAGATGTGGCGGCTTTTATGTTTGGATACATCAATAACGGGCGACATGCCTATGAAGTTCCAAAACTTGCAATTTCTGAAAAATATGCGTTCTATTCACCGGGGATGATTCTCGTAAATAGAAGCATACAGATGTTTGCCGAGAAGACGGATATTCGTGTACTGGATCTTTGCAGAGGAACTGAGCAATACAAATTAAAGATGGGTGGAAAAATTTATTACACCTATACCTACATGATAGAAATCTAGGGAGGAAAACCGATATGACCAGAGTAATTACATATGGTACATATGACCTTTTGCATTATGGTCATATCAGATTATTGGAAAGAGCAAAAGCCTTGGGAGATTACCTGATTGTCGGAGTAACAGCAGATGATTTTGATAAGACAAGAGGAAAAATAAATGTTCAGCAATCCCTAATGGAACGCATTGAAGCGGTGCGTGCTACCGGAATTGCGGATGAGATCATCATCGAAGAATATGAAGGACAAAAGATTGATGATATTCGTAAGTATGATATCGACATTTTTACCGTTGGTTCCGACTGGAAAGGAAAATTTGATTATCTGAACGAATACTGCAAGGTGGTTTATCTTGACAGAACAGAGGGCATTTCTAGTTCGGAGATTCGAGAAGAAAAACGTCAGATCAGATTGGGGCTTGTCGGAGGTTCCGGTTTCTTGAATAAGGTGTTTGCTGAAGCACAATTCGTTAATGGTATTCATGTGTCTGCTGTGTGGACATCTCAGGCAGAAAGAATGCAGTGTCAGCTTAAAGAACTGATGGTTGGTAGTTATGAAGAACTATTGGGTAAGGTCGATGCAGTTTACATTCGATCACTTCCGGAATTGCATTATGAGCAGGCGAAAAAAGCTTTAAGTATGGGAAAGAGTGTACTATGTGAGGCGCCATTGACCTTAAATGAAACAGAAACACTGGAACTATTCTCCATAGCAGAGGAAAATCATGGGATCCTAATGGAAGCTATAAAAACGGCATATTCCACAGCTTTTTCGAGATTACTGCTGCTTGTAAAGGGTGGGAAGATAGGTAAAATCATTTCAGTAGATGCCACATGTACCAGTTTGAGAAAAGATGCAACTGACTGGCCCGGAATATACGAATGGGGTCCAACCGCTTTGCTGCCGATTTTTGCGTTGCTTGGCACAGAGTTTAAAAGCGAAACGATTCTTTTTCAAGATCAAAAACAAGTTGATATTTTCGCAAAGATGGAGTTTATATTCAAGAACGCAGTGGCATCAGCCAGCGTTGGAGATGGAGTGAAATCAGAAGGTGAGTTAATTATATCCGGTACTAAAGGGTATGCATACGTTCCCGCACCATGGTGGAAAACGGACTATTTCGAACTTAGATATGAAGACCCGTCAGAAAACAGAAGATACTTTTATCAACTTGACGGAGAAGGAATTCGTTATGAACTGGTCGCTTTCGCCAGAGCCGTAGAAAAAGGGAAGGCCTTACCAAATATCAGTTTACAAACAACAAAAGCAATTTCAGAAACTATGGGACAGTTTGCAAAACGGGAGAACTGTACGGTAATAAGAGGATAACATGGGCTTAAAAGAAATACTAAAAAAACAAGGCGGATTGAATCTACTTAAACAGTATTGGCAAGGAGGCGCTTTTTTTACTGCAGCTGCTGAATTTATATTACTAGGAAAAGAAAAAAAAGCATTAGAGATTCTCAGATTATCTGCGGAATATAAGATTAAGAAGAATCTTGAAAGAAAATACAAAAAAGAAATCAATGAGTTTCAATCAGCATACAAAGATGAATTTAGGCATGATTTATCAAACAAGGTATGGGTTTGCTGGTTTCAGGGAATGGATCAGGCACCGGAGTTGGTGAAAAAGTGTTTTGAATCTCTGCAACGTAATTTGACTGATCGAGAGATTATTTTGATCACAAGTGATAATATGTGCAATTATGTACAATTCCCCGATTTCATATTAGATAAATGGAAAAACGGAAAAATTACACATACACATATGACGGACTTGCTTCGTCTTGAACTATTGATCAAATACGGTGGTATGTGGGTTGATTCTACGGTGTTTTGTACAAGAAAACGTGATGAGATACCGGATTATTTCTTCAACTCAGATTTGTTTTTTTATCAGACATTGAAGCCAGGAAGAGATGGTCAAGCTCAACCTATTTCAAGTTGGTTAATAAGTGCAAAAACTAATAATAAAATATTGATGATGACAAAGTATTTGTGCCACGAATACTGGAAAAATAATGAGAAAATGGTTGACTACTTTTTATTCCATGATTTTATGACAATAGCATTAGAGCATAATATGGAAGATTGGCAAAAGATTATCCCAAGAGATAATGCGGCTCCCCATATCTTGTTGCTTCGTTTATTTGATAAATATGATGAACAGACATATCAAGCAATTCTAGAACAGTCTCCATTTCATAAATTAACCTATAAGTTCACAGAAGAACAGGTGGGCTTGGAAGGGACATACTACAAAAAAACTGTTCGCTAAAAAGGGGGCTGTAAAATGAGAGTGGTTGTATTAATGTCTACATATAATGGCGAAAGATATCTCCGAGAGCAAATTGAATCGATTTTAAATCAAATTGGCGAGTTTGATTTAAGCTTATATGTAAGGGATGATGGCTCCAAGGACGGCACAATTGAAATTCTTAGAGAATATCAAAATGAAAAGAAATTGAAATGGTATACAGGGGATAACTTGGGACCAGCAAAGAGCTTTATTAATTTACTTCAAAATTGTGGAGCTTATGATTATTATGCCTTTGCGGATCAAGATGACGTGTGGGAGAAAGACAAGATTCAAAGAGGTATAAATGTACTAGAAGAGCAAAACGGTCCAGCCTTATATTGTTCCAATGCTGAGTTAGTCGATTTGCAATTGATCTCTTTGGGAAGAAATGTTTATAAAACAATGCCCAGAACTGATTTTGAGACAGTCATAAGTGCAGGTGGTTTGTTAGGTTGCACAATGGTATTTAACGATGAATTAAAAAGAAGAATAAAAAGAGATAGATATCCTGTGATGATTCTTCATGATTTTTATATGGCAGCACTTTGCGTTTCGATAGGAGGCGTAATACTGTATGACCAAGAAGCCACAATGAAGTATAGGCAGCATGAAGATAATGTAGTAGGTGTTTCATATGGAAAAATTGGAACACTTATGGGAAGAATAAGAGATATTTTTTATAGGAATAATGTGAGTATTGCAGAACAAGCAAGAGATATTTTGTGCATTTATGGAAATGAGATAAATAGTGAGAGAGGTCAATGGCTTGACGTGGTTTCGCACTATAAAGATGGTTTTGTGAACAGACTACGGTTTGCTTCTTCAAAAAAGATGAGATACATTAATAAAAATATGTCAATGAAAATTCGCTTGTCAATTCTTATGGGTAATAGATAATGATGAGAAAATATATACGCACATATTTGAATTGCTTATAAAATATCATTGATACGAAAAGGAGAAGAAGCAGTTGATTAAGAAAACAAAAGTTTTATGGATTTCAATGTTTGCGCCAATTAGTACCGCATCTTCTGGAGGAAGTCAAACATTTAACTATTATTTCAAGCAGTTTTTACAAGATGATAGGTTTGAAATTAGACTTGTATCTTGCGGAGTATATTCAGAGAGAGAAATTGTGGAAAAAGAGACAGAAGAAATTGTACACCATATAGTTTATTGGGGAAGTAAAAATCAGAGTCTTTTTGAAAAAGTAAAGAATATTGAATCTAAATTTAATCTCTTAAATAAGAATGCGGGATTGGTATCAAATAGCGATAAAAATGAAATTATTGCAACGATAAAGAAGTATAAAAGTGATGGATATGAGCCGGATGTAACTATATTGGAATGGACAAATATGGTTATGTTGGCGAAACAAATTAAAAATATATATCCTAAGACTAAAATAGTTGCTTCTGAACATGATGTGACGTTTATTGGATATAGAAGAAAATATGAATATTTTACAGGAACTAAAAAGCTTTTATGGAAACTAAAATATATGTACGAAAAAAGAATGGAACTTTCTAATTTGTCAAAGTGTGATTTAGTGTTGCCGCACAACAAAGATAATAAAGCTGTTTTGATGAGAGAAGGAATTTTAGAATCAAAAATAATTGGTCTTGTTCCATATTTCAAAAATATGACTTTAGTTCCGCGCAATTCAAATTATAAAGATATCCTTTTTTTTGGTGCAATGGCAAGACCTGAGAATAGTTTAAGTGCTATCTGGTTTATAGAAAACGTATTACCAAGATTAACGGATCTTGATATTAGATTTGTGATTTTGGGAAGTAATCCGCCCGGAGAATTGAAAAAGTATCAATCGGATAGAGTTTATATTACAGGTTTTGTGGACTCAATTACACCCTATTTCTCACAGTCTATGTGTTTAGTTGCGCCTTTAGTGCTTGGTGCAGGCATTAAAATTAAGGTGCTTGAAGCTTTATCTTCTGGAATACCGGTATTAACTAATGAGATTGGTATTGAGGGTATTCCAGCGAAAAATGAACAAGAATATTTTCAGTGTACAAAACCAGAAGAATATGAAGCAATGATTCGATGTATATACAATAAAAAATTTGATGAAAAATATATAGAGAATAAAGCTAAAGAATTTATTCGAGAGAATTTTTCAGTAGATGGATTTTCATCTTATTACAGAAATGAGATTTACAGACTTGGAGGTAAAAACTAATGATTATTACACAAACACCTTTCCGTATGTCCTTTTTTGGTGGCAGAACAGATATGGAAAGTTTTTTTAGAGAACACGGTGGAGCAGTTCTGTCAACCACATTTGACAAGTATTGCTATGTGAATGTGCGTCATCTGCCACGTTTTTTTGATTATTCTACTGAGCTGTCTTACTCAAAGACTGAGCGTGTGACAAATATCGATGACATTCAGCATCCAGCAATTCGTAATGCGATGAAGATGCTGGATATGCACGAAATTCGTCTTACATATGAAGCTGATCTCCCGGCACGTTCCGGGTTAGGAACATCAAGTTCTTTTGCAGTAGGAATGTTGAATGCCTTTTATGCGCTAAAAGGAAAATATGCTAATAAGAAGAAATTAGCAGACGAGGCAATTTATCTGGAACGAAATCTGTGTCAGGAAGCAGGCGGCTGGCAGGATCAGATTGCAGCATCATTTGGTGGATTCAACCGTATTAACTTTAGTGCGGATGGATATGAAGTCTTGCCGGTTATTATTTCACCAGAGAGAAAGAAGCAACTTAATCAGAATTTAATGATGTTCTTTACTGGTTTTACTCGCTTTTCTTCTGACGTTCAGAAAGCAAATGCTTCAGGTAAGGCTGATAAAACAGCACAGTTAAAAGAAATGCTGTCTTTAGTTGATGGTGCAGAGAGAGTTCTGACAGATAAAGAAAAAGACTTGGACGATTTTGGTAGAATGCTTGATCACACATGGAAGCTGAAATGTCAGACGGGGTCTGCGGTGTCCACAAATAGTATTGATGAACTTTATGCAACGGGTATTGCTGCCGGAGCTTTGGGAGGAAAACTCCTTGGTGCAGGCGGTGGTGGGTTCCTTGTATTCTATGTGCAGCCGGAACGGCAGGATGCTGTTCGTTGGGCAATGCGTGATTTGATGTATATTCCGTTTACGTTTGAGGATGGCGGCACAAGGGTAATCCACTATACACCAGAAGATTACACACCCCAAATATTAAGATAAGGCAGCAGTTCCCGAATGTACCAAAGAGAATATGTTAATAGATTGTGCTAAACTGGAGAATTATAATGAGAATTTTAGAAGAAAGACTTGTAAAACACATTGAGCTATTAATGAAGCGTTACCCAAAACTTGAATCGCTTAGACAAAATATAATAGACGCATATTTGGTTATGGAGGAATGTTATGAACATGATGGGAAATTGTTAATAGCTGGTAATGGTGGTTCGGCAGCTGATTCGGAACATATTGCTGGCGAGTTAATGAAGAGATTTAAAATAGCTCGTCCAGTGCCACAAAAATTTGCAGAAGAATTATGTGATGTGGATTCTATTAGAGGAAAGGAACTTGCCAAGAAACTAGAAAGAGGGTTAATGGCAATCCCGCTGGTCGCACACGAGGCACTGACCACAGCATATATAAATGATGTGGATGGATTAGGGGTATTTGCACAACAACTGTATGGCCTTGGTCGCCGGGGTGATGTATTTCTTGGGATTTCAACTTCAGGCAATAGTAAAAATATATTAAATGCGACAGTTGTAGCGAGAGCTTTAGGAATTAAAGTTATTGCTTTAACTGGAAGCCAGGGTAGTGAACTGGCAAAAGTTGCTGATGTAGCCATAAAAGTTCCAGAAAACGAAACATATATGATTCAAGAATTACATTTACCGGTGTATCATTGCTTGTGTATGATGCTCGAAGATAGATTTTTTAATAAATAAAATGATAGAATCAAAAACTGCAACATTGAAAAGGAGGGTGGCTAAATGAATTCAGTAGAAGTATTATTGTTAAATGCGCTGCTATATACATTGACTTTATTCTATTTCTATTTCAAGTATAAAATGAGCGTAGGTGTTATAGTGTGGGTGTTATATACTGTATCCGCTTGGTCTAGTTTTTTGTTCATTCAGCAGCCGAATTACGCAAGTTCTATTCATGCAAGTGAACAGACATTATTACCTTGTATTTATTTGTATATTGTTCTTGTTCTTGCTATGGCACCATTGATGCGAGTAAATAAAATCGAAAGTATTGATTTTACTAATTATCGAATATTGAAATATATAATTATTGTGTGTACGGCTATTCAAATTATGTTTTTTCTTTTGGATATTCCGGCTATGCTTAGAGTTATTCAATCTGGATCTGGAATGTTAAAAGAGTTGAGATCAACAGTATATGGTGGAGATGAATCGATTTCTCTTTTATCTCAAAATGCAGTTTTGAATAGATTGAAAAATTTATTTAGCGGTATAAGAGTACTAGCTACTGGATTGAGCGTTATTACATTCTTCGCATGCAAGAAAGATAGAAAGCTTATTATTGCTTTTGCAATATCAGCATTATTAAATAATATACGTATTATAATAGTTCAGATTGGTAGAGGAGAAATGATATTAATATTTCTTCTATATGTTTGTACTATATATATGATGAGAGATTGGATAAATGAGAGGGCAAAGCGGAAGATTTTTATAATTGGCCTACCAATAGTTATTATAGGTGGCTCTTTTTTTTGGACCATATCAGTTTCTCGTTTTGGTAAGTATGCTGGTTTTTTTATGTACAAATATTTGGGCGAGCCAATTAATAATTTCAATGGATTATTATTTAATAATATCAAGGGGATGACAGGTGGTCGAGCTTATTTTGCTACTTTTTATGAGTTGTTTTCTGGCGAAAAAGCTGCAGTAAACGCTAATGAAAAATGGCAGCTTATTCAATCAATGACGGGAATAAGAGGTGACATATTTTACACTTGGGTCGGTGGACTTGTAATAGAATTTGGAAAGATTATGTCATTCTTTGTCGCAGGAATATTAAACAGACTTTTAAATAGACTGTCTCGTATTAAAGAATATTACAGCGGAGATTTGTTTGTCATTTTGTTTTTCTTGAATTTTTATATCCGTGGTATATTTAATTTTCCAACACAAAATCTTGAAGGAATGTTAATGATACTGTATACTTCCGTGCTATATATTGTTTTTAGAGTTCGGAAAGTAGATGGACGCTTACTATTCAGACTTCCAAGTGCTTCAAAATCACATAGAAGATAGGTGGACATCGATTTATAATAAGATATTGCAAGTTCAGTGTGGACATTAAAAATGGTGCAGAAAGAAGGGAAAAATATGAAAAACATTGGGATAATGACATGGTATTATGGAGCAAATTATGGCGCACTAGCACAGTCATTGGCCCTTTATAAAACAATTCAATCTTTGGGATATGACTGCAGATTAATAAATTATAAACCAAAAACATACTTAAAAACAATTAAGAATACTAACTTACCATCAAATAAGGAACTGTATAAAGTTAAACGGGTTATCAACGGTATTATAAAAATTAAAAACTTAAGTACTACACAGTTTTTTAAGACAACAAAAAGAGTTCATTCGGCAGAAGAAATTAATAAGTTAGAATTGGACTGTATTGTTTTCGGTAGCGATGCAATTTTTAATGTTAAGCATCCGCTGTGTGATGATTTGTATTATGGCGTAGGCATTAAATGTAGGAAAGTAACTTATTCACCCAGTTGCGAGTTTTTAAATCCGGATTACGAATTATCAGAGAGTTATAAAAAGTCGTTAAATGAAATGACGAGTATTTCTGTTCGTGATACGAACACATATATGCTCGTAAGAAATAATACTGGATTAGTTCCACAAATAACGCTTGATCCTACTTTTTTATATGATTTTCATGATATAGATAAAAAAATATGTAAGAGTAGATATATGCTTGTATATGCGTTTTCTAGTTGGGATGAGTATTGTTTGCCTATTATTAAGTATGCTAAAGAACATAAGCTCAAAATACTATGTTTGGGACAGGAACTTAAGTGGGCAGATAAATCTGTAGAAAACGCAACTTTTGAAGAATGGATAACTGCTTTCAGACATGCAGACTGTGTGGTGACAGATTCCTTTCACGGTACAGTTTTTTCCCTTAAAAATAAAAAACAAATTGTTCTCTGTGGAAGAAATGATAAAAAAGCAAAAATTGCTTCATTGTTACATCAGTTTGATATTGATATTAGCATATATAATGGTGAAAATTTGACAAATTATCTCGCTGAAAATAGAATTGATTACAGTGAAAAGCAAAAAAATATTAATTATGAAATAGAAAAATCAATGAAATATCTTAGACAAGCATTAAAATAATCAAATTAAGTAAAGGCTGAGAAAAAATGAAAAATAGGTTTAAGGAAATATTAAAGGTAGTGCCTGGTGTTCGAATACTCTTGAAAAAAAGAAATGTTCATAAAGCAGTAAGAACTATTATTGGTAATGCTCGTAATTATGAAAGTGCTTTTCTCAAAAATTCTACTAGTTATCCAGAAAAGGCAGACGCTCTATATTATCGAAGAGAGTTGATTATTGGTGCGCACATTTTGGAAAAGGGGCTGAGCCATTCTGATTTTCGACCAGGGTTCGGCAGGGCAGCAATTATCGAACTTCAGAATAATATCCGGCTCTATATGAAAACTGATAAGCCAGATGGGTTTGCATTGGATAATGCTATTTCATTGCTTAGACAATATCATGAAGTTAATGCAATTCATGGGTTTGATGATACAGGGTACGTAGATGTCCAATTATTTGCATCAAGTGTACATAAGAGTTTGGCTCCATATTTATTAGAAACGGAAGAATACGAACATATGACTTTTTTAGAGTTGGCTCATAAAAGGCATTCCGTTAGAAGTTATGATGGATATGGGTTGCAAATTAGTGAAGAGGAAATTAAAGAAGTAATTACATTGGCAAATACTGCTCCAAGTGCATGTAATCGGCAAGCAACTCACGTTTTTGTTATTAAAAATAGAGAAATGATGAAGAAAATTGAAGAGTTGCATGGTGGATGTAAAAATTTTGGTGCACGTGCCAGTGCATTTGCATTAGTCACTAGCGATCTATCACTTTATTCAAGAAATGAAGTGAAAATTCCATCTTATGACGCAGGAATCTATTCAATGAATTTGTTGTATGCGTTACAAATCAAGGGCTTTTATTCTTGCATTTTGAACGGCTCTTTTCCCGGAAGTGCTTATAGAAAAGTGCATGAACTAACATCTATTCCAGAACGTTATGATATAAGTGGCTTGATAGTTATATATAAGCTAGAGAATACGGAGAATATTAGAATTGCAGCATCACCTAGAAGAAATGCGAAGGATGTTGTGACAATTCTTTAAGTATAAACATGACTATTAGGAGGTTTGAATAAATGAATCGTCAAAAAGAACTGGCGAAAAACACAATAATTTTGACGGTTGGAAAGATTTGTACGCAGTTCGTCAGTTTCCTTCTATTACCGCTATATACGGCATTATTAATACCGGCAGAATTTGGTATCGTAGACTTATACAACACTTACATTGCATTGCTGACCCCTGTATGTAATTGGCAATTCGAAAATGGATTGTTTCGGTTCATGATAGATTATAGGAATGATCCTGAGAAACAAAAGGCTTTATTTTCAACAGTATTTGTAACTAATATACTTCAAGCAATGGGGTATTTACTGTTTTTTGTTTTGCTACAAGGTTTTATTTCTTCTGAATATAAAATATTTCTTGCAGCTGATGTTGTTACTAATATTTTTTTAAATACACTTCTCCAATTTCCGAGGGGGCTTGGAAAGAACGGTATTTATTCAATTGCAAGCTTTCTATCTGCTGCGACCACAGTAATTTTTAATGTTGTTTTTATCGCAGGTTTTCGTTGGGGCGCACTTGGAATGTTTATTGCCACACTGCTTGCTAAAATGATTACTTGTACATATCTAATTTGTGCAATGAAAACCTGGAAGTATTTTTCTTTTAAGAGTTTTGATAAAGTAGTGCTAAAAAGTGTTACAAAGTATTCTATTCCATTAGTTCCTAATCAGTTATCATGGTGGGTCGTTGGAGCATCTGACCGTACAATTGTGGCACATTTCATTAGCGTAACAGCAAATGGTATTTACTCGGTTGCAAACAAATTCTCAACAGTATTTGTGACATTTTATAATATATTTAATTTATCTTGGACGGAATCTGTGTCGCTTCATATGAATGATGACGATAGAGATATATTTTTGACAGATATTATAAATACGATGTTTAATCTGTTCGCCGCTGTGGATATTGGCATTATTGCTTGTATGCCGTTTGTGTTTAACCTTATGGTTAATAATTTGTATGTAGATGCTTATTATCAGATACCAATATTAATGATTGCAGTCTTATTTCAAGTGATAGTTGGTTTATATAGCGTTATTTATGTTGCATTAAAGAAATCAACAGAGATAGCTAAAACCTCATTTTTGGCTGCGATTATCAATATTACGGTGGATCTTGCGCTAATCAGATTCATTGGCTTGTATGCAGCATCTGTATCAACACTTATTGCATATTTGGCAATGGCTCTATATAGATATTTTGACGTAAAAAGATATGTTTCTGTTTGCTTGAGAAAAAAATATATCTTTCTCACTTTTATTGTAGGAATGATAACGATAATTGCATATTATTCCAGAAATACATTTTCGTGTGCAGGGGCACTTATTATTGCAGTTGCATATGCGATTTCAATTAATTGGCAGTTTTTGATGTCAATATTAAGGCAGATAATTTACAAGGTGAAAAATACAAATTAGAAAGTATATAGAAGGTTTAGCACGGCTGGTTTAGAAAATGTTTGCTAAACGACTAATTATATAGTAAAAACTCTATGTATTGTATTTGTATGATGGTTACACTAATATCTAGAATGCCTAAGAATGAGTGCTAATAAATCTTTTAGCGTAGTTGTTGCATAAATAGTATTATGAAATTATTGTGTTCATGAAGGGGAAAATGAATTTTATGTAACTATTAAAAAACTCGAAGTATATTAATAAAGCTGAGGTGCGTATAATGGCGATGAAGGTTGTGATTATGGCAGGCGGCAAGGGAACCCGAATTACTTCTGTGGCGAGTGATATTCCTAAACCGATGATAAAAATTGAAGGTATCCCCGTGCTGGAGCGAGAGATTGAATGCCTGAGAAAGCAGGGATTTGATGACATTATTATGACGGTAAGTCACCTAGGAAATATTATTATGGATTACTTTGGTGATGGTTCTGGAAACTCTCCGATAACAGGTGTGTCTTTTGGCGTACATATTGAATACTATTTTGAAAAAGAGCCGCTCGGCAATGCAGGTGCGCTGTTCAAAATAAAAGATAAGTTGACATCTGATTTTTTGCTCCTAAGTGCAGATGCGATGTTTGATGTGGATTTTAACAGATTTGTTGCATTTTATAAGGAACACGGTGGTTTGGTTACACTTTTTACACATCCGAATAGCCATCCATACGACAGTGGACTTATTATTGCTGATAAGAATGGTGCGGTTGAAAAATGGCTTGCAAAAGAAGATGAGCGTTCGCAGTATTACAGGAATCGTGTAAATGCTGGCTTGCATGTTATCAGCCCTCAAGTTCTAGAGCTGGCTGATATTAATGTAGATTTAATAGGTAAGATTGGCACAAATGGTAAACCGGTAAAGGTCGATTTGGATCGCCAGTTGTTAAAACCGTTGGCCGGAACAAACAAGATAAATAAATACTGCCCGTGGATGATTGGAAAAAATAAGGTGATTAATGTTGGAAAGAGAAATACCAGTATTATATAAAAGAAAAGAAGAATGCTGTGGATGTACGGCCTGTTATGCAATCTGTCCGAAAGAAGCCATCTCTATGGTAGAGGATGAGGAAGGATTTGAGTATCCTCAGATTGATGAAAATAAGTGTGTGCGTTGCCATCAGTGCATTAAGGTATGTCCGATAAAAGCAGCAAAAGTACAGTAAAGGGATAGAGTTATGAAAACAACATTACTTATCATGGTGGCCGGAATCGGTAGCCGATTTGGGACCGGAATCAAGCAGTTGGAACCGGTGGATGCTTCCAATCACATCATCATGGACTACTCAATTCATGATGCGATTGAGGCAGGTTTCAACCATGTAGTATTTATCATCCGCAAGGATATCGAGAAAGAGTTCAAAGAGGTTATTGGTGATCGCATTGCCTCTGTTTGCTCTTCTCATAACGTAACAGTAGACTACGCTTTCCAGGACATCAATGACATTCCGGGAGAACTTCCAGAAGGCCGTACAAAGCCGTGGGGAACTGGACAGGCAGTGCTTGCGGCGAAGAACGTAATTAAAACTCCGTTTATCGTCATCAATGCAGATGATTATTATGGTAAAGAAGGCTTCAACGCTGTTCATGAGTATCTGGTGAATGGTGGAAAATCCTGTATGGCGGGATTTGTGCTGAAGAACACGCTGTCTGATAACGGCGGTGTGACTCGTGGTATCTGCAAGATGGATGAGGATAACAACCTGACAGAGGTTGTAGAGACAAAGAATATTGTGAAGACCGCAACCGGAGCAGAAGCGGACGGTGTAGCTGTTGATATGAATTTTCTGGTTTCTATGAATATGTGGGGGTTGACTCCGGAGTTTCTGGATGTGCTAGAAAATGGTTTCAAGGCGTTTTTTGAGAAAGAAGTAGTTAAGAACCCTCTGAAAGCAGAGTATCTGATCCCAACCTTCATCGGTGAGTTGCTGGCTGAAGGCAAGATGTCTGTGAAAGTGCTGCGGAGTAATGACACCTGGTATGGCATGACCTACCATGAAGATGTGGCAGCGGTAAAGGGTAGCTTCAAGAAAATGTTAGAAAAAGGCGTCTACAAGGCTGATTTATTTGCAGACTTGTGATATACTGAGAGCGGTAGCTCCCTACGCTGCTCTATAAATAATCACACATGTCTCCGTGGTGAGCAGCAGGCAACGATCTTATAATCGGCTGAGATGTGAGAAAAGTAACTATCCATTTTGAATAATTAATGGAGAAGCGTATTATGGAATTTCAAACAGATATTTTTGAAGGAGTAGAACCGCCATCAAGCAGTAAATACAATTTGATAGATACAAAACTTCCGACGAGCCAAGATGTATATTTCGTAAGCAAGTGGCATGAACTTTTTGAACGCTATGAAATGGCGAGAATATTTTTACGCAAAACTGAGGAAGAAAATTGGGATTACTGGTTTAATAAAGTAGATGATGAGGTTGCTCAAAAAGGAATTGAATTAATGTTCAAATCCCAAATGCTTGAAACAGCATTAATAAATTATAATATTTTAGTTGATTTAACATGGACGATGACATATGTTTCAGCAGAATATGTTTTATACAAATTCGACAATGAAGGAAATGTGATTAATGCGGATGAAATCATTGGTATGCATTCGATTGAAAAATCATTGGATATGTTGCGAAAGACAGAAAATGGTGTGAGTACGCCACATGCGGAGGGAAATCCATTTCAATATCTTAAAGTAATGCGGCCAGAATTTTCTGATGCAATTGATTTAATTGTTGAGTTCTGGAAAGAATTTTCTGAGTCGAAAATCAGAAATATATATAACTATATTAAGCACAAAGGTACTCCTTGCTACAAGGAAATTGAAGCACTGAGAGATACTCGCTTTTTTAACCTTATTATAGGCAAGAAATCATATCCTACAGATATAAGAGATGTGAGAAAAGTTCTTTCAATAGGCGAATTAATAGATGAATTGAGAAAATTTGATGACGAAAAATTGTACCCGTATATTACTGGACTGATTGAAAAACTGAAAGTAGCAGTTGATCCATCTCCAATGATAATATAATAGATACTTTCAAGAGGAGATAGGGGTGAAAGAATGAGTAATCTAGATGGTATCAATGGATTACCACTGCTTCAAAGAAAGTTGGTGGTCCATTAAATCTTTTAGCAATAATTGGAGGCGGTTGTCTGGCTGTAGGTGGTACAGTGGGAAGCATGATCACAAATAAATACAGAGACATCAAGGGAAAAAAAGAATTAAAAACTTTGGGAACGTACTCCGTGACAAAAGATGCAGAAATCAAGAAGATAAAATTGCTTTTGAAAACAGGTGACCAGATTGCCATTCTTGCAGCCGATAATGATTCTATCTTAATTGCAAAAAACGGAGATAAAGATAATCCGTATTTCGTGTCTGCTGATTTTTTGATGGCGTGTTCAGATTACAAGGGAAAGTGAGCACATTGCTCTCACCTCAACACAGTGCTATACTTAAACAACTATAAAAGGAAAGAGGTTATCACTTATGCCCAGAACGAAAGGCAGCAAAAACCGTCCCAAAACCAATACCACCCAAGACTACGCATCCCAGATCGCGGAGAAGCAGGAATCTATCGTTTCCCTGACTGCTGAGATCGCATCCATCACTGCAAACATTGACACTTTGAAAGCTGACCTGAAGGAGAAGAAGGCCGAAAAAGAAGTGGCATCCCTGGAAGCGAAGAAGGCAAAGGCAGATGCTAAGGTCGCTGAAGAAGCAAAGAAGGCTGAAGCCGAGAGTGTGGTTAAGAGATTATTAGCCAGCGGGATGAGTGCGGACGAGATTCTGGAAAAACTGAAATAAACAAGAACCCAAGAAAAAATAAACGCCGTGTGGACAAACTGAACTCCAGGAGTTCACACGATCTTTTTTGAAGATTGACGTATAGTTTATAACGAAAATAAAACAAGGATATAAACAAAAGAAATGGAGCGTGACACAAAATGAACTTATCAAAAATACATCACATTGCAATCATCGTATCTGACTACGAAGCCGCAAAGGATTTCTATGTGAACAAGCTGGGATTCTCTGTCGTCAGAGAAAACTACCGCCCAGAGCGTAAGGACTGGAAGCTGGATCTTCGTGTCAATGGGCACACGGAACTGGAAATTTTCGCAGAGAAAAATCCGCCGAAGCGAGTGAACCGCCCTGAGGCCTGTGGGCTACGTCATCTTGCGTTCTGCGTGGATAGCGTGGAGCAGACAGTCAGAGAACTGGCGGAAGTTGGCATTGAATGTGAGACGATCCGTGTGGATGATTATAGCAGCAAGAAGATGACATTCTTCCATGATCCGGATGGACTGCCGCTGGAGCTGCACGAATAATTATGGGAGAGAAAAGAGCATATAAAGCCAGAAAGCCCGGCGGCGGCCGGAAGAAGCTGAAGCGGGAGTACGATGCAGGGAAAAATCTGAAAGAGCAGATGGATGATGCTGTGGCGCTTTATGATTCTGAGATGTCCTTGCAGGCCATCGGCGATGCGCTGAAACTAAATCCAATCAAAGTAAGAAAGCTGCTCATCACGGCTGGGGTGTATGAATCAGATGTGGCGGAAAAAGTAAAAAACACTTTTGAGGAATACCGAGAAATACAAGACTATAAAACTGCATTGCTATCAACCGCAGCAGCCCTTGACCTATCCAAAGCCTCCGTCACCTCGTACCTGCCTTATCAGAAAGGCGTGTACTTCCCCAGTACAGAGAAAGAAAAGATTAGTGTTGGAGCAGAGCGGCAGCGGAGATACAGAGCGATGAAGCGGTGGAGGTCTGATCCGACAGAAGAAAACTTCTGGGGTGTGGTTGTGGCTTATGCTGGTGTGAAATTCAAAACCTACTCCGGGTTGCCATTCTCTTACGAAATAAAAAAAGGCAGGAATGGCGAGTGCACAAAAGAGCTGTGGATCGATAGACGGGAGAAGAGCAAAAGTCTGGCGTGGAGTTCGGTGCTGCTGGCACTACGGAATATTAAAAAGGTGGGAGAAGTGGTAGACCGCCCGAAATCTCTGGGCGATATCCGGGGAGTGACTTACATTTATGGGATGTTCTATCGGTTTGGGCTGATCGATGTGCCGTAACTGAGGATGTGAATCTCAGTTGGGAAGGATGGTAGCATTATAGAAAAATTGAAGGAAATGATGGGCTGGAAAATATCTCAACATATGAATGCAGTGTGGAGGAACTGCCGGACTGGCCGGAAATCTATGTAAGACCGAGGGCAAAGCTCGCCTTTGAAGGAAAATCCCAACGCATAACAACACCCAAAAGGTACACGCCCTGAAAAGAGGCTGTGTCTTGTATCCAATATGTTTTTGAATTTGGAAAACATTACACTGAATAAAATGAAAGTTTCCGAAACGGGAAAATAATTTGATGTTTTGCGTATAATATGCTATACTGAGAAAAAGGAGGAATGCAGATATGGTTGAACGAAAAGAATATCTTGACCAACTTTGGGCATGGAAAGACGAGCAGCAGATCAAAGTCGTGACCGGAATCCGTCGCTGTGGAAAATCTGTACTTCTGGAACAGTATCAGCAGAGACTTTTAGCGAGTGGAGTCACACCGGAACAGATTATCTCTATCAATTTTGAAAATCTGGATTACGAACCTTTAAAAGATTATATGAAGCTGTACAACTACCTCAAAGAACGTTTGTGTGCTGATAGGATGACGTATATCTTTTTGGATGAGGTTCAGGAAGTTCCATTATTCGAGAAAGTGGTTGACAGCCTTTATATCAGAGACTATGCGGATGTTTATATCACAGGCTCCAATGCATATATGCTGTCAAGTGAGCTTGCAACGCTTTTGTCAGGGAGGTACACAGAGATCAAGATGCTGCCGCTTTCTTTCCGTGAGTATATGGCGGTTATAGGTATGGCAAAAGAGGAAGCGTTTGCAGAGTTTATGAAAACTGGTGGAATTCCGTATGTGGCAGTAATGAACCGCACAGATGAAAAAATAGATCAGTATTTAGAGGGAATCTACAATACCGTTATTGTAAAAGATATTGAGCAGCGTCAGGCAAGAAGAGAAAAAGAGGGCGGAAAACGAAAAATCACAGACATTGCGTTACTAAAGACAATTGCCAGGTATCTGGCAAGCGTTATCGGTAGCCCGGTGTCAATGAAAAGTATAACCGACTATCTGACCTCAGCGGGCAGAAAAGTATCCCAAAACACAGTCAGCGATTATGTTGAAGCCCTGACAGAGTCATTCATTTTTTATCCTGTGGTGCGATTTGACATTGTGGGAAAGCAGCTCTTAAAGGTCAACAATAAGTTTTACATGGTAGATATGGGAATCAGAAACCACATTCTTCCGAGAGAGCGATATGATCTTGGATTTACCATTGAGAACATTGTGTATCTTGAACTTTCACGAAGGGGCGGCAAAGTCAACATCGGAAAATATGGTTCTACTGAGGTTGACTTTGTGACACAGAAGGAAGGCGTGCTTACCTATTATCAGGTAACTGCTGATATGACGGCGGAAGAAACCTTTGAGAGAGAGATGAGACCGTTGCGGAGCATTCAGGATAATTATGAAAAAATTGTCCTGACATTGGATCGATTTTCACTCGGAAATTACGATGGTATAAAAGTTGTGAATGTCATTGACTGGCTTTTGGGATGAGAAATCTGCATATGAGTGATGTGGAAATTAGCAAAAAAAGCAGACTGATAGTAATAATCAGAAACCGAATGGAAAGAGTGTTACGGAATATCTTACCTTTTACCGCTTAAGACCAAACAATGTGGTTTATGTTGACCGTGTGATTTACGGTGGCAGAGATTATCAAAAACGGGATCGTCGATACGATGAGGAACTTCGTAAGGATGGGCGGAATGAGATTCTTGCATATGGGATCGCATTTTATAAGAAGCGCTGTAAAGTGGTAGTTGAAAGGCTGTAAATCCTTCAACAGTGTTCATAAATTAGAATTTTAATGATATATAATCAAAATAAATTCCGAAATGGGAATAAAGTTTGAGATTCAAGCCATGATATGCCTTTCTCGGAAGAAAGAAAGAGAGCGGACCAAACCGGAGTCCGCTCTCCTCATTTTCTATAGAACTCTGATTTATTTCGTACCAAAAATCCGATCCCCTGCATCTCCCAGGCCTGGGCAGATGTAAGCGTTTTCATTCAGGCAGCGATCGACATGACCGACATAGATCTGGACATCCGGATGTGCCTCATGCAGTCTCTTTAATCCTTCCGGAGCAGCGATGATTGCCATGAATTTGATGTTCTTTCCGCCGCGTGCTTTGATAAAGTCGATTGCCTCTACTGCGGAACCGCCGGTTGCCAGCATCGGGTCGGTAACAACGATGGTACGCAGTTCGATCGGGGTTGGCAGCTTGCAGTAGTATTCGTGCGGCTCATGGGTTGTCTCGTCGCGGTAGAGTCCGATGTGACCAACCTTTGCGGACGGAACGAGTGCCAGAATACCATTTACCATACCGAGACCGGCACGTAAGATCGGGACAACGGCAAGTTTTTTACCAGCCAGCATCGGAGTGCTGCAGGTTTCGATCGGAGTTTCTACTTCCTGATCTTCCAGCGGAAGATCGCGAAGCGCTTCATAGCCCATCAGCATCGCAATCTCATCGGTCAGGGAACGGAATTCGTTGGTTCCGGTGTTCTTGTTGCGGAGGAGCGAGATCTTGTGCTGAATCAACGGGTGATCGAGAATTGTTACATTTTTCATATTCATAACCTGCCTTTTCTTGAATTTTGATGATGAACGTTTTTTCGTAACGGTGCATAGCGCAGACCGCTTGCGAATTTTGTGCTATCTTCATGCCGTCATTTCCCAAAATCTGTATACATATGTGAAATGTATCGCCCTGATGGCATATTTTCTTTAATTATACACCGAATTGTACAGATTGAACAGTCTGTTTTATGATGTATTTTGGTAAAAGAGCGGTTTGGTTACTGTTCACAGGTAGGCACTTTTGGAACCGAAAGTGCCGTAAGAAAACGTGGTGGCAGCAGGAATTTGCCGTATTTAAATGCGAAGCCACGGCAAATTCCGTTACTGGGCACGTATGCGTGAACAGTAACGCGGTTTGTCATGAAGTAGTGCAGAGCATTTGTAAAAGAATGCAGGTGCTTTTATATGTTTATTAGAATAAAAAATAATACCAGTACTATATATAAGCAATACTTCTGAAAACAAATCAATAAATCTAACTGGAAATGAGAATAGAATGTGGTAAAATATAAAGTAGTGAATTATTGCACAACAATGAAGGAGGAAGCTTTGCCATTATGAAGACTGTATCGATAGCAGAGGAACTGAAAAACAATTCTTATCCGGGACGCGGAATTATCATTGGACGGACGCCGGACGGAAAGAAGGCGGTTACGGCATACTTTATTATGGGAAGAAGCGAGAACAGCCGCAACCGTGTGTTTGTAGAAGAAGGTGAGGGCATCCGCACACAGGCATTTGATCCGGCGAAGCTGGAAGATCCGAGTCTGATTATCTATGCACCGGTCCGTGTGCTGGGAAATAAAACGATCGTGACCAACGGCGATCAGACTGATACGATTTATGAGGGAATGGATCGCCAGATGACCTTTGAGCAGTCCCTCAGAAGCCGCGAGTTTGAGCCGGATGCGCCGAACTACACACCTCGTATTTCCGGTATCCTGCATATCGAGGATGGCGGTTACAACTATGCGCTGTCGATTCTGAAATCCAACGACGGCAATCCGGATTCCTGCCATCGTTATACATATGCGTATGAGAAGCCGGTTGCAGGCGAGGGACATTTCATCCACACCTATATGCACGACGGCAATCCGCTTCCGAGCTTCGAGGGTGAGCCGAAAAAGATCGAGATTCCGGACAGCCTGGATGAGTTTGTAGCGACACTCTGGGAGAATCTGAACCCGGATAATAAGGTATCTCTGTTTGTGCGCTATATTGATATTGCGACCAGAGAGACACAGACGAAGATCATTAACAAAAATAAGTAGGAACAGACTGGAAAATAGTTAAAAAAAGTCAAAAACCGTCTGAAAATGAAAACAGGTCAGAGATAAACGCTCCGCGAGGATGCGCAGTGATTCTGTAAAGAATATGTCAGCTTCGCTGACCAGAATCACGCGCCAAGTCTCACGGACGTTCGACTTGAAACAGCATTTGAATCATGCGTTTAAATGGGTATACAGGAGGAATGAAGATGAACGAACTTGAGTTAAAATATGGATGCAACCCGAACCAGAAACCGTCCCGCATTTTTATGGCGGACGGCAGTGAGCTTCCGATCAAGGTACTTTGCGGCAAACCGGGATATATCAATTTCCTGGATGCGTTCAATGGCTGGCAGCTGGTAAGAGAACTGAAAGAGGCAACTGGGCTTCCGGCGGCAACTTCTTTTAAACATGTTTCGCCGGCAGGTGCAGCGGTAGGACTTCCGTTAGACGAGACGATGCGTAAGATTTACTGGGTCGATGATATGGGAGACTTATCTCCGCTTGCGTGTGCATATGCCAGAGCACGAGGTGCAGACCGCATGTCTTCCTTCGGCGATTTTATTTCTCTGTCGGATGTCTGCGATGCAGATACGGCGCGCATCATCAAGAGAGAAGTATCGGATGGCGTGATTGCTCCGGGATATACCAAGGAGGCTCTGGAGATTCTGGAATCAAAGAAAAATGGCAAGTACAATGTCATTGAAATCGATCCGGATTATGTACCAGCTCCGGTGGAGCGCAAACAGGTATTTGGCGTGACCTTTGAGCAGGGTAGAAATAATCTGGCAATCAACCGTGAGCTGCTGGAGAATATCGTGACTGAGAATAAAGAGCTGCCGGATAACGCGAAGATCGACATGATCGTATCTTTGATTACCCTGAAATATACACAGTCCAACTCTGTCTGCTACGTGAAGGATGGACAGGCGATCGGTATCGGCGCAGGTCAGCAGTCCCGTGTACATTGTACCCGTCTGGCAGGTCAGAAAGCCGACAACTGGTATCTGCGCCAATCTCCGCAGGTGTTAAATCTTCAGTTTGTGGATGGAATCAAGCGTGCAGACCGCGACAATGCGATCGATGTTTATATCGGAGAAGAATATATGGATGTGCTGGAAGAGGGCGCATGGCAGAAAATTTTCAAGGTAAAACCGCCGGTATTTACCCGTGAGGAAAAACGCGCATGGCTGGACGGCATGAAGGGTGTAACCATTGGTTCTGATGCATTCTTCCCATTTGGCGACAACATTGAGCGCGCGCACAAGAGCGGCGTTCAGTACATCGCACAGCCGGGCGGATCGGTTCGTGATGACAATGTAATCGAGGTTTGCAATAAATATGGCATTGTAATGGCATTTACGGGAATCCGTCTGTTCCATCATTAATGAAAAAGGGCGTGTGAAAAAACTCTCGTTTTTTCACACGCCCTTTTTATTTCGAAATAAAGTGGCTATGATTTCTTATATTTTGCCTCATAATCCCGTAGGCTTACAAGCGCTTCTTTCGACATCGGAATCAGCGCGATCAGGTTGAAGACGGTCATCAGACCGACACCGACATCACCGAGATCCCAGACAAAGGTGTAGGCGGTCAGTCCGCCGACAAACATCATGATCAGGGCGAGAATCTTGTACGCCGTCTGGGCGGCCCAGGTGTCTCCGAAGAGGTAGCTCACATTGGAGCGGGCGTAGAAGAGGATGCCGATGAAGGTAGTGAAACTGAACAGCCACAGGATTACGGCTATGAAAATGACGCCTAATTCCCCGAAATGCCAGCTCATTGCCGCCTGCAGCAGATCCATGCCCTCCAGACCGGAGATTTTATCAGCCGGGACCAGCAGCATGATCATGGCTGTACAGGTGCAGAGAAGCGTGTCGATGAAAACGCCCATCGCCTGCATCAGTCCGACTTTGGCAGGATGGGAGGTTTCTGCCGTCGCTGCCGCACACGGGGCGGAACCGCTTCCTGCTTCATTGGAGAAAAGTCCCCGTTTGACACCGTTCATCAATACGGCGCCGAAGCCGCCTGCGATTGCCTGGCGCAGACCGAGTGCTTCCTCAAAAACGCGGGCAAAAACGCCTGGAAGCTGGCGGAAGTTCACGATAATTAAAAACAGGGTCAGGATAATGTAAATGCCTGCCATGATCGGAACCAGCAGATCCAGAACCCTGACGGAGGCATTTTTCCGAAGAACGATGACTGCCGCAAGGAGAACTAAAAACAAGCATGAGTAGATCGGCGGGATGCCGAATGCATTCTTAAAAGAAGAGGTCACGGAATTACTGATGACCTGGCTGATACCGCACCAGCAGATCAGACCGGAGAGCGCAAACAGTACGGAGAGAAGATTTTTCTTCGAAACCGGCGTGCCCTGTTTCTGGCGTTTGCTGTTGATCCAGTCGTGAATGTAGTAAGCAGGACCGCCGCGGTAACCGCCGTAGAGCGGATCCGGCTGTTTGTGAAGCTGGGCTAAGGTCGCCTCGATGAAAGCGGTTGCCGAACCGAGCAGCGCGGTTACCCACATCCAGAACAACGCACCGGCGCCTCCGGCGGAGAGAGCGGCAACGATACCGACAAGATTTCCCATACCGACGCGGGTCGCAGTTGACACGATCAGTGCCTGGAGTGCGGAGAGAGAGCCACCTTTGTGTCCGGTTTCGGCCTTTTCCAGCAGCGCGCGCAGCATATCCGGAAGCATTCGGATCTGCAGGAACCGCGTCCGGATAGTACAGAAGATACCGGTCGGGACGAGCAGAAGAACCAGAAGCGGCAGGTTGATGGTTGTTCCGCCAGGAAGCGGCAGATGAATCCAGTCACCCCAGAGGAAATAGTAGGTTTTTTCGATTAAATTGATAATTGTATTCATGTTTTCACCCCAAAATTTTATATAGTAAAGGTGCGCCCGCAGGTGCTTGACGATTGATTGAAAGATAGTTATAATGAGTGGCAGGGAGTTTTCAGACTCTCAGTATCATAAGGAAAAGGAGAATTCATATGCAGTACGCAATTGCACATTTAGATCCGAATGAGGACAATCCTTCCATGGAAGAGAATCCATGCATTAATGTTGATTTTGAAAACGAAGAGGAATCATGTCTGGAAGCTGCAACCATGATGATGGATGAAGGCTACAAGATGGTAACTCCATTTTTCATTGAGGACGGCGGCAAAGCAGGCACATACTCCTGGGAGTATGTCAATGCCCATCTGGTTGTCCGTACCAAATAATGTTTCACGTTGTTGTTTAAAACTGTATTGTTTTAAAGTGTGTGAGACTTAAAATGCCGGAAAGAGAAGATCTTTCCGGTTTTTTATATTTACATGTTAGCTGTCCTTGCACATTTATAATAACTATTTCTTGAATATGTAATTAAATCTACTTATTTATATTCCGTATTGTACCGCACAGTTGAGGAAAGTGCAAGGGGAAAATGAGGGATTGTTACTGGAATTTTAAATAAAGATAAATAGTAATAAGTTGAAAGTCGGGTGTAAATCTCCTATAATGGACAGAAGAATCCTCAGGCAGAAAATGGCATACAGGGAGGCAGATGGAGACGGAAAAGAAACAGACAGATGAAAAAAAGGAACTTCGAACCGGATTTACGACCGGAACCTGCGCGGCGGCGTGTACGCGAGCGGCGGTGTTGTTTCTCTGCACAGGGGAAGCACCTGCGGCGGCAGAGACAGTGACACCTTCCGGCGTCCGGGCGATTCTGCCGATTGTCCGGGCAGAGCGGGAGGAAGATAGCGCAGTATGCGGTGTACAGAAGGACTCTGGTGACGATCCGGATGTGACGAATGGAACATTGGTTTGTGCACGGGCCGTCCTGGCTTGTCATGATAGCATAACTGAAAGCGGTTACACAGACCCGGCGTATCCGGGAATTGAGGTAACTGGCGGCGAGGGCATCGGCATGGTGACGCGGGACGGTCTTTCGTGTCCGGTGGGGCATTACGCGATCAACCCGGTACCGCGGACGGCTATTTTCCGGGAGGCAGCTCTGGCACGCCGGGAGGCGGGCATGCCGGAGATACCTTTGCGGATTGAGATTTCTATCCCTTCCGGGCGGGAGCTGGCGGAGAAAACGTTTAACCCGCATCTGGGGATCATCGGTGGTATCTCGGTGCTTGGAACAACTGGGATTGTGAACCCGATGAGTGAGGCGGCATTGGTTGAGACGATCCGGCTGGATATCCGGGTGCACGCCCAGGAGGATGTTTCGCTGCTGGCAGTGGCGCCAGGCAATTATGGAGAACGATTTTTAAAAGAAGAAACCGGGCTTTCGATGGAAAATTTTATCAAGTGCAGTAATTTTATCGGGACCAGCTTTAAAATGCTTTCACAGGAAGGAATTCACCAGGCGCTTTTGGCAGGGCATGTTGGAAAACTGGTCAAAGTGGCAGGTGGTGTGATGAATACACATTCCCGGTATGGTGACAGACGGATGGAGATTTTGTCTGCATGCGCGCGGACCGTTGGATTTCCGGAGGCAGATGCCCTGCTGCCGATGAATACGACTGAGGAAGCGGCAGATTTCCTATATGAACATGGATATCTGAAACAGGTCATGGAGCAGGTGGCGAATCAGGTCAAAGCGGTATTGGAAGAAGAGAGCGGCGTTCAGACGGAGGTAATGCTATTTTCGAGCAATTATGGACTGATGGCGCGGACAGCTGGGGCGGATGCGTATGTGCGAGAGCTGCTGGAGATGGAGAGAGGCATGGAAGTAATGATAGATAGAAGAATCATAAATTACGAAAAGTTGAGATTCGAATATTAAATAAAAAAGGAGAAATCACATATATGGTATATTTCGTCGGAGCAGGTTCGGGAGCGCCAGATTTAATCACAGTGCGGGGAGCACGCCTTTTGAATCAGGCAGACCAGATTATTTATGCAGGTTCTCTGGTCAATCCAGAGCTTTTGGATTATAAAAAAGAATCAGCCGTTGTCTATGACAGTGCGAAAATGACGCTGGAAGAAGTGGTCGAAAAGATCCAAGAAGCGGAATCGACGGGTAAGATGACGGTGCGGCTTCACACGGGCGACCCCTGCGTGTATGGTGCGATCCGGGAACAGATGGACGAGCTGGACAAGTTAAATATCTCTTATAAGGTATGCCCGGGCGTCAGCTCTTTCTGCGGCGCGGCATCTGCATTGAATCTGGAATATACCTTGCCGGGCGTTTCGCAGAGCGTGATTATCACCCGGATGGCGGGGCGGACGCCGGTGCCGGAGAGGGAGAGCATCGCGTCGTTTGCAGCGCATCATGCGACTATGGTTATATTTTTAAGCACGGGAATGCTGAAGAAGCTTTCGGAAGAGCTGATAAAGGGCGGATATGAGGCGGACACGCCGGCGGCGATCGTGTACAAAGCGACCTGGCCGGATGAAAAGCGGGTTGTCTGCACGGTTGCCACGCTTGCAGAGGCGGCAGAGCGGGAAAATATCAAAAAAACAGCTCTGATTATCGTCGGGGATGTGACTGCCCAGGCGGGATACGAGCGTTCACGTTTATATGCGCCAGAATTCACAACTGAATTCCGTCAGGGGACGGATGGTTTTGTATATGAGTAATAGAAAGGGATTGTTATAAATGGAGCAGTTGAAACTTCGGGTCAGGAACGGTATCTGCATTTGCTTTACTGCACAGGGAAAAGAGACGGCGACGCGCCTGCTGGAGAAATTAAGCCAGCAGATGGAAGAGGCGTTTGACTTTTTAGATTATACAGGATCCGAACATTCGAAACCGCTGAAACAGGTGGTCAAGGAAGCATTTCAGGAGAAGGAAGCAATTTTGTTTGTCGGGGCGGCGGGGATTGCAGTCCGTTTGATTGCGCCGTGGGTGCAGGATAAGCTGAAAGATCCGGCGGTGCTGGTGATCGATGAGCAGGGACGTTATGCGATCCCGATTTTGTCTGGACATGTGGGCGGATGCAATGAACTGGCAGAGGCAGCGGCGCAGATTCTGGGGGCAGAACCGGTAATTACGACGGCAACGGATCTGCGGCAGGCATTTGCAGTTGATGTATTTGCAGCGGAAAATGAGCTGGTGATTAGTGATCGGGAACTGGCGAAACAAATCTCCGCGGCGGAGCTGCGCGGTGAAAAAATTGGCTTTTTCAGTGATTATCCAGTAGATGGAATCGTTCCGGCAGAGATTACTCCGGGCGTATGGCAGAAGGAAAACATCTATGTGACGCTGAAACAGGGCGGATGCCCGAAAAATGCCCCAGCGTCTCTGGTGCGCCGGGATATGGTGATTGGGCTGCAGGAGAAGAAGGAACAGCGGGATGCAGTCAAAGCAGCGGCGGTAGTGGCAGTGGAAACCGGCGATTCGGCGAAGGCGGCTGAGATAGATATGTCTGTCGGAAAATCCGATATAGGATCGCCTGGGCAGAAAAGTGAGCAGAAGAAAGAGCAAAGTTATGAGTCGGAAAATGAATCAGGTACGCCGGAACTTCTGCGCCTGTATCCGCGAACGGTTGTTCTTGGAATGGGATGCCGCCGGGATTCCTCCCTGAATGCTGTCCGGGAGATGGCAAGAGTGGCACTTTCTCGGGCGATGATTGATAAAAGTGCGGTGCGGGCGATTGCAACGGTAGATCGGAAGAAAAATGAGATGGCATTTCTGGCGCTTGCGAAGGAGTGGGATGTGGAACTGTGGAGTTTTACCCCGGAAGAGCTGGAAAGTGCCGGTACGAAGTTTGCAGAATCGCCGTTTGTGCGGAAGACAGTAGGGGTAGGAAATGTTTGTGAGCGTGCAGCCGTCATGGGGGTGCGCCGGATTTACCGGGAACGGGAGATGGATGAGAAAAATCTGCCTGCGATTGATCTGAGAGTACAGAAAATGGCGTTTAACGGTGTGACGGCAGCAGTAGCGGTTCCGGCATCGGAGCAAGTAAGGAGGCAGCAGTGGAAGAAAAAAAATTATACGTGATCGGAATTGGACCGGGGGCGAGAGAACAGATGACGGTCCGGGCAGACCGCATTTTGCGGGAAAGCCAGGTGATCATCGGTTATACGGTATACGTGGACCTGGTAAAAGAATTTTATCCACAGGCGGAATTTCTGACAACGCCGATGCGCCAGGAAAAGGAACGCTGTGAGATGGCATTAAAAGCGGCGCAGGATGGTCGGAAAACAGCAATGATCTGCAGTGGGGACAGCGGCGTCTATGGCATGGCGGGGCTGGTGTTGCAGATGGCAGAGGCGTACCCGGATGTGAACGTGGAAGTAATTCCAGGAGTGACGGCAGCGCTGGGAGGCGGAGCCATTCTCGGTGCACCGTTGGGACATGATTTTGCGGTGATCAGCCTGAGTGACCTTCTGACGCCGATGGAAGTGATCGAAAAAAGGCTGCGTGCAGCGGCGGAAGCGGATTTTATTATCTGCCTCTACAATCCATCCAGCCGGAAACGCCACGATTATCTGGAGCGTGCCTGCCGGATTCTTTTAGAGTATAAAAGTGGTGAGACTGCCTGCGGATATGTACAGAATATTGGCCGCGAGGGCGAGGCGGTGCACCTTCTGACACTGGCAGAACTGGAAAAGACGCCGGTGGATATGTTTACGACCGTATTTATTGGAAATAAGGAAACGCAGATGTTAAATGGATGTCTGGTGACACCGAGGGGATACCGCGATGTGTAAAATATGGATATTTGGAGGAACGACAGAAGGGCGCCTGCTGGCGGAATATTGTAGCCGGGAAAAGATTGAGGCGTGGGTCAGCGTGGCTTCGGAGTATGGAGAGGAGCTTTTGCAGGAGGAGCTGATGGAATCTGGGAATGCAGGGAATCCAGATTTGAACCACAATACTTGCCTTGCAAAGAAAAACTTGAAAACGGTTCAGGCATCCTCAGTGATAAAAGTCTTACGTGGACGGATGGATCGTTACCAGATGGAAGAATTTATCCGAAACCAGGGGATTCATCTTGTGATCGATGCAACACATCCGCATGCCAGACTTGTTTCAGAAGAAATCCAGGAAGCGTGCGGACGGACCGGTGTCCGCCTGGAACGGTGCCTGCGCGCAGAGGGCGAACAAAACAAAGCACGTGATTGGGTCGAGGTTGATTCCATTCAGGAGGCAGTGTCATTTCTTTCTTCTGTTTCCGGCGTGATTTTTGCCACAACCGGCAGTAAAGAACTGGAAGCCCTGTGCCAGATACCAGATTATCAAAAACGGGTGTATGCGAGAGTGCTTCCAACTTCGAATGTTTTGAAGAAATGTGAAAAATTGGGGATAACTGGCAGCCATCTGATTGCGATGCAGGGACCTTTTTCCACCGAAATGAATACGCTATTTCTCCGACAGACAAAAGCGGAGTGGCTATTGACGAAAGATTCCGGGCGTGCGGGCGGATTTCAGGAAAAGGTGGAAGCGGCGCGTGAAAATGGAACCAGAGTGGTTGTGATCCGCAGACCGGAGGAGGATGGTATTTCGCTGGAAGAGGCAATGGAGGTGCTGAAGAAGGCGGATGAGGGGAATGTTGGAGAGTTAAAAACACATTTGATTCTGGCGGGAATTGGCATGGGACAGCCGTCCCAGATGACAGGGGAAGTCCTTCGGGCAATTCGAGAGAGTGACGCCTTGATTGGCGCGGGGCGTATGCTGGAATCCGCGGAGAGAGCGCTGCAGAATGATTTGCTGATTAGCAAGGAAGGAAAAGCTGAAAACAGACAGGAATCAGCGGCTGCGGTGGAAAAAGAAACGAAGTGCTATAAAGCATATCTTCCTGACGATGTGATACAGATTGTATCGAAGCACCCGGAATGGAAGCAGGCGGTCATCCTGTATTCGGGTGATACCGGCTTTTTCAGCGGGGCATCCAGGATGGCAGAGCGGCTGCGGGAAGCTGGTTATCCATTTACCGTCTATCCGGGTACATCCTGTGTCAGTTATCTGGCGGCACGCCTGGGGACGCACTGGGAAGATGCGGCGATTTATTCCGCACATGGAAGAGAATTGTCTGTCGATCGGGTGATGAAACGTCTGTGTGATCCAGAAGAACCGGCTAAGCGTGCGTTTATCCTCATGGGCGGCAAAAATGGAGCTGGACAGTTTTGTGAACGTCTGACACAGGCGGGATATGGAAATGTACAGGTGACGGTTGGTGAAAACTTATCGTACCCGGAAGAGCAGATCCGGAGCGGAACCGCGGAAGAAATGAAAAAATTGGAATTTGCGGATTTGAGCTTGATGCTGCTGGAAGTCACGGATGAAATAAAGCGTGGGCAGAACGAAGAGGAAAAGATTACAGATGGTAACAATACAGAAACAAAAAATGTAGAGAAGTTGATATATGAACAGAAAATGGTGTCAGAAAAAATGCCATCCGATGTTCGAGTAACAGAATCATATAAAAATGATGCAGATAAACTTTTGCCACATGAGGCTTCTGTCAGAGCATGTCCACGCATCATGCTTGCCGCCCCCAAAAGCGGCAGTGGAAAAACTCTTTTGACCTGCGGACTGCTTGAAATCCTTCGCCGCCGCGGTCTGAATCCGATCGCGTGCAAATGTGGACCGGACTATATCGATCCAATGTTTCACCGCTATGTGCTCGGCATTCCCGGGCGAAATCTCGATAGCTTTTTTCTGCCGGCGGAAGGCGTGCGGAAGGTTTTGGTGGATGCAGTGCGGGAAGAACAGGCGGGAATTGCAGTTTTAGAGGGTGTCATGGGCTATTATGACGGCTTGGGCGGAACAGAAACGTCCGCCAGCAGCTGGGAGATTGCAGAGATCACAGACACGCCGGCGATTCTGGTGCTGGACTGTAAGGGCGCATCGTTGTCGGCGGCAGCAATGGCATCTGGATTTTTGCATTTCCGGAAAAAAAGCCATATTGCCGGAGTGATTTTGAACCGGGTTTCTTCGATGTATTATGAGCGGCTGGCAGCAGCCGTGGAAGAGGCGTCGGGGCTTCCGGTGCTTGGTTATCTGCCGGAATCCGAGGAATACCGCATGGAAAGCCGCCATCTGGGACTTTTTCTGCCGGGCGAGATCGATCGGCTGCGCGAGCGGATCGGGCGATTGGCAGATCAGATGGAGAAGTCGATTGCGGTGGATCGGGTGCTGGAAGTGGCAGGGATGCTGCCATTGAGGATAGAAAACAAAGAGAAAGAAAAAGCAGAAAACGAATCAATGGAGGCGGAAAGTATAGCGAAATTCCCAGCATGTCAAGAGCAAAAAGTCACCTCGCGCGTCCGCATCGGTGTTGCTCGTGACGAGGCATTCTGCTTCTACTATCAGGAAAATTTCCGCCTTCTGGAACAGATGGGTGCGGAGCTGGTTTATTTCAGTCCACTGAGGGATAAAAAAATCCCGGACAGAGTGGATGGGCTTTTATTTGGCGGCGGTTATCCGGAGAATTATGCACGGGAGCTGGCAAAGAACGCGGCGATGCGTGAGAGTATCCGGCGGTCGATTGCGGCGGGAATGCCGTTTCTGGCGGAATGCGGTGGATTTTTATATTTACACCGTACTCTTGAAGGAAGCGATGGAAAACACTGGGAAATGGCTGGCGTTTATCCATTTGACGCTTACCGGACGAACCGCCTGCGCCGGTTTGGCTATGTGCGTCTGCTGACCTCATCCGGTCAGGAAATTCACGGGCATGAGTTCCATTACTGGGAGAGCGAAGATCCGGGCACCGACTGGGAGGCAGTCAAACCGACCGGAAACCGAAGTTGGCGCTGCATCCATGAAAAGGGAGGACAGATTGGCGGATTTCCGCATCTCTATTATGCATCCTGTCCAGATTTTTTGCGAAAATGGCTGGATGAATGTGCCAAAGGGAGTCAGCAAAAATATACCAATTGAGTGAATTTATATGAGAATTTAGAAAATGGGGAGTACCAAATGCGAGATGAATGGTTTATCCGGGGCAAGGTCCCGATGACGAAGAGTGAGGTGCGGACCGTGTCATTGTCCAAGCTGGAATTGTATGAGGACTGTGAGTTCTGGGACATTGGCGCGGGAACGGGTTCTGTCAGTGTGGAAGCGGCGGTAAGCTGTCCGGGGATTCATGTGTGTGCGTTTGAATATAAGGAAGAGGCGGTTGATCTGATCCGGGCAAATTGTGAGAAAGCCAGAACAGAGGCGGTCACGATCGTGCCGGGAAAGGCGCCGGAGACATTTGCACAGGTAAGTGTTCACCGACCGGATCGGGCATTTATCGGGGGAACAACCGGACAGATGCGCGAGATTCTGGATGAATTGTTCCGCTTGAACCCAGATATCCGAATTGTGATCAACCTGATTGCGCTGGAGTCTCTGACAGTGCTTATGAGTTACCTGAAAGAGCGCGGGATAGAGGCGGAGATTCTGTCCATGCAGATTGCAAAAGCGGAGAAGATTGGTTCCAGTCATTTGATGAAAGGGCAGAATCCAATCTATATCATATCACTGGGAGGAAATGAAGCGTGAAGAAAATGATTCAGCCAGAGGCATTAAAAGTGGGCGAGAATCGTATAAGCGCGAACGATGCAAGGAGTGTAAAATTAGATTTTGCACCAATGGAGGGAATCACGGGATACGTATTCCGGCAGGCGCATGCAGTCATTTATGGGGGCGTTGACCGGTATTACAGTCCGTTCATTGCACCAGGTTCCAGCCATAAGCTGACATCCAGGGAAAGGAACGATATTCTTCCAGAGCATAATCAGGGATTATGCCTGATCCCGCAGATTCTGACGCATTCGGCGGAAGATTTTCTGTGGGTTTGCGAGGAACTGGCGGAGTATGGATATAGGACGGTTAATCTGAACCTGGGCTGTCCGTCGGGGACGGTGGTTACGAAGAAAAAGGGCGCGGGATTTTTAGCCGAGCCGGAAGATTTGAGCTTGTTTCTGGAGGAAGTCTGCAACGGATTGGAAAAAATCCACGCTGCGGATGGAAAGCCGGTGCGTTTGTCGATCAAAACCCGGATCGGCATGAAAGAAGCGTCTGAATTTCCACGCCTGCTCGCAATCTATAATCATTATCCGCTGGAAGAACTGATTGTACACCCGAGAGTGCGCGAGGACTATTATAAGGGGAAAATACGGATGGAGTCATTTGCGTATGCGCTGGAGCAGAGCCGCTGCCCGGTCAGCTATAATGGAAATCTTTTTTCGGCGGCGGATGCGTCTGCACTTATGAAAGAAATTGTAGGACAAGATGAAGCATCTGATAGCGGTAAAACGCAGAAAAAAATGAAATTAGCCGCACTGATGTTTGGGCGCGGTGCGGTTGCGAGCCCGTGGATTTTTGGAGAGGTGCGGAATCTGCCATCCTCGAATCATCTCCAATCTTTCCAGCAGTTCCACGATCGCCTCCTGACCGGTTATGCAGAAATCATGTCCGGCGACCGGAATACTTTGTTTAAAATGAAGGAACTCTGGTACTATTTCCAGTGCCATTTTCCGGGATGTGAAAAAGAATTGAAGAAGATTAAGAAGGCACAGAAGCTGTCTGACTACCGGGCTGCTGTTCAGGCGATGTTTGCGAGCGGGCGGTTTGTGGAAGATGGCTTTCGCAACCCGGCACTATAGGATTGGTACCGGGCTGTCCTGTAACCATCCTCTCATTCAGGCAGTACAGTGTTGCGAATATCAGATTTTACACAGATTTTACATTTCCTGCTGGTTATTTTTACATTTATTTGATATAGTGAAGACATACTATGTGTAAAGATCAAAAGATGATGGGAGAATATGTATGTCTATTAGTACTTTGGGAACACTCTTTCAGTTCATTGGAGGACTGGGAATGTTCCTGTATGGAATGGAGTCGATGGCGGATGGTCTGCAGAAGTTTGCGGGCAACCGTTTACAACGTGTGCTTGAGATCCTGACTTCGAACCGCTTGCTGGGCGTGCTGGTGGGCGCGGGCGTTACCGCGATCATTCAGAGTAGTTCCGCGACGACGGTTATGGTCGTTGGTTTCGTAAATGCCGGAATTATCAATCTTCTGCAGGCGACCGGCATCATCATGGGTGCCAACATTGGTACGACTGTGACGAGCTGGATTGTGTCGATGAGTGAGTGGGGCGAGGTGTTAAAGCCAGAGTTCTTTGCACCGGTTCTCTTCGGTATCGGCGCATTCATCACGATGTTTGCGAAGAGCCACAAGAAAAAAGAGGGTGCCGAAGTCCTGATCGGTTTTGCACTCCTGTTTATCGGTCTTTCTTTCATGTCCGGTTCGATTGAGCCGTACCGGGATGCGCCGATCTTCTCCGAGTCCTTCCGGGTACTGGGACAGAATCCACTTTTAGGTATTTTAGTCGGTCTGGCAGTTACCGCAATCATCCAGAGTAGTTCCGCGTCCGTCGGTATTTTACAGATGCTGGCGATCAACGGCATGGTAAACTGGCAGTCAGCAGTCTTTATTACATTGGGACAGAACATCGGTACCTGTGCGACCGCGCTGTTATCCTGTATCGGTACGACCCGTACGGCAAAGCGTGCGGCGGTCATTCACCTTCTGTTCAATGTGACGGGTGCAGTTGTATTTGGCGTCGCTTTATACATCGTGTTTATGATGAATCCGGAGCTTGCGATGACGCGTGCGGACAGTGTGGGAATTTCGATTTTCCATACGATATTTAACGTTGTCAACACCTGCATTATGTTCCCGTTTGCTGGTTTCTTGGTAAAGGCATCGGATGTGATTGTTCCGAAGCCGAAGGAGACAGAGAAAGAGTGGTCGGCAAACAGTGTCGAGACCGAGATGATCCGTCACTTAGACGACCGTATCCTCGAAACTCCGTCCTTTGCGATTGAGACGGCGTGCAACGAGGTTGTCAACATGGGTAAGGTAGCGGTTGCCAACTTAAAAATAGCGACAGCAGCCTTAGTAGATGCAGATGATAATTTCTGTGAACAGGTATTTGAAAATGAAGAGACCATCGACCGCATGGAGAAAATGCTGACCGAATATCTCTTAAAGATCAACAACCTCTCCTTAAATGATGAACAGCATCTTCTTGTTAAGAATATGTATTATACAATCGGTGATCTTGAACGTGTCGGTGACCACTGTGAAAACTTAGCAGAGCTTGCCAAGAAACGGATTGAGAATGTGAATATTGATTTCTCGGATCTGGCGCTGAAAGAGCTGCGGACGATTGCAGATGCAACGCTTAAATCGGTCGAGGCGTCCGTGGAGGCGCGTCAGGCGCATGACATGCAGAAAGTACGTCAGACTGCCCGCTGGGAGGAAGAGGTTGACAATATGGAGGAGGAGATGCGCGAGAGCCATATGAACCGTCTTTCCAATGGAGAATGCAAGATTGAGGGCGGTGTTATCTTCCTGGATGCACTGGCAAATTATGAGAGAATCGCGGATCATGCCAAGAATGTAGCTGGCTACGTAAAGGAAGAGATGCAGTAATGAAATATCGGATATATGTGATTGAGGATGATGAAAATATCCGGAATCTGATCTGCGTGGCACTGGAAAACTTCGGTTACTGCGCCAGCGGATTTGAGACGGCAGAGGAAGCGCTTGACAGCCTTTCGGCCCTGCTTCGGAGAGGCAGGGAGGCGCAGCGGGAGTATCCGGCGATGTTTGTATTCGACTGGATGCTGCCGGGGATGGACGGCATGGCGGCGATCCGCAAGATCCGGGAGATGCCGGACTTTTCCGCAGCCCCGGTCCTGATGCTGACGGCAAAGGATCGTGAGATGGATATTGTACAGGGACTTGACAACGGTGCTGACGACTACATGACGAAACCCTTCGGTATTCTGGAGCTTTCGGCGCGCGTCAGAAACCTTTTAAAGCGGGTGGAACCTGCAAAAGAGGAGGTTTCCAGCCTGACGATCGGTGAAGTCAGCATCAACCGGGAGACGCGAGAGGTGATTGCCTGCGGCGACCGGACGGAGCTGACGCTCAAAGAATTTGAACTTTTAACATATCTCATGGAACATATCAACCGGGTGGTGACGCGCGACGAGCTTCTCGACCATATCTGGGGCTATGACTATGATGGGGAGACGAGAACGCTGGATATGCACATCAAGACACTCCGGCAGAAGCTGCATGACGCCGGAGCCCAGATCAAGACAGTGCGCGGCGTGGGCTATCGGTTTTTAAAGGAAAAAGAAGCGGGAAAGTGATGAAACGATGCGAAAAGCGATTTTGACGAAATTTATTCATCTGTTATTCCTGGCGCTGGTTCTGAATACATTTATCGCTCTGGTGGTTACCAGCAGTGTATTGCTCAAACGGTCAAGGGAGGACATGCATTTTGCATTGGAATCCGTTGACCGTATGTTGGATTATACGGGAAATGTGGAAGAACAGCTGATGGATTTGAGCGACCTTACGAACGACAATAATAGCCGTTATACGCTGATCCGGATGGATGGCACGGTGGTGGCTGATACGGAAGTAGCGCAGGTGAATCAGATGGAAAATCATCTGGAGCGCAAGGAAGTGAAGGATGCGCTGGCGACGGGATATGGATATTCGGTGCGGCGCTCCGGAACGTTAGGAATGCAGATGGCGTACGCGGCGATCCGTTCATCGGACGGCAAATACATACTGCGCCTTTCTGCCTGTTCAACCGGTTTGGGTGAATATATCCTGATGTTGATTCCGGCCGCTTTTTTGAGCTTTGGAATAGCTTTTTTTGCATCGGCAATGGAGGCGGAACGGTTTTCCCAGTCCATCACGCGTCCTTTGCAGGAAATTTCCAGTGAAATGGTGCGGATGGATGACGACTACACGCGTTTTCAGTTTGAAAAATGCCCGTATGAGGAGATAAATGTCATCGCGGACACGACGACGCGGATGTCCCGAAATATGAAGAAATATCTGGAGCGCATTGAGAAAGAAAAACAGATCCGGCAGGAGTTTTTCAGCAATGCATCGCATGAGCTGAAAACACCGATCACTTCGATCCGCGGTTACGTCGAGCTTTTGGAAAGCGGCATGGCACAGGATCCGGGCACGGCACGTGATTTTCTGGGACGCATAAAAAAAGAGGCAATGCGGATGACGAACCTGGTGGATGATATTTTGATGATCTCCCGTCTGGAATCCCGCGGTGCGAAAGCAGATATTGTGACGATCCGCACGGTGGAACTGCTGGAGGACAGCCTGTCTTCGATTGCCGCGCAGGCGGCGTCCCGCGGCATCACAGTCCATAAAGAGTGCGAGAATTTCACGATTCGTGCCGATCTGCGCCAGATGCAGGAGCTGTTTAACAATCTGTTGACAAACGCGGTCAAGTATAACAACGAGGGCGGCGAAATCTGGGTGCAGGTCAAGCACTGGGGCGCGGATATGATACTGACGGTCCGCGACACCGGCGTCGGCATCCCGGCGGAGAGCCAGAGCCGTATTTTTGAGCGGTTTTACCGGGTGGATAAAGGGCGCAGCCGCAAACAGGGCGGCACCGGGCTTGGTCTTTCGATCGTCAAGCATATCGTGAATTTTTATCATGGAAGCGTGAAGGTAGAGTCGGAAGTCGGAAAAGGTTCAACGTTTACGGTGAAACTGCAGATCGCGGAAGCAAAATAAAAAAGAGTCAACCTAAATTCCCTATAAAATAGCGGAATTTTAGGTTGACTCTTTTTGGAGTTTGTAGTATGATTGCTTTAAAGCGTAACAGTTCAGCTCTTTAAAGCGAAAAATAAATCATGGTTTGATGCATAAGAGGAAAATCTGTTACATACGTTGAAAAGGTTCAGGAGGATGATATTATGAGAAAGACAAAGAAATTAGCAGCCCTGATGCTGGCTGGCGCGATGGCGGCATCCCTAGCAGCCTGCGGAGGACAGACAGCAAGTACGGACACGACAGCAGCGGAGTCCGCAGACGGAGAAGAAAGCAAAGAGGCAGAGCAGACAGCAGACGGCGAGACCTATAAGATTGGCGTATTACAGCTGACCCAGCATGTGGCACTGGATAAGACCAATGAGGGCTTCGTGGCAGCGCTGGACGATGCAGGCATCAAATACGAGATCGACCAGCAGAATGCAGCTGGCGAGCAGTCTGCATGCCAGACGATCGCAGAGAAACTGGTCAACGATAAAGATGATTTGATTTTTGCAATCGCAACCCCGGCAGCACAGGCAGTTGCAGGTGTGACGGATTCGATTCCGATTCTTGTCAGCGCTGTTACCGATCCGGCGGCTTCCGGTCTGGTAGAGAGCAACGAGGTTCCGGGCGGCAACGTATCGGGTACTTCTGATCTGACTCCGGTTAAAGAGCAGATTGATCTGATGCAGCAGATTATTCCAGATGTAAAAAAGGTCGGACTTCTGTATTGCAGCGCGGAGGCAAACTCCGTTCTTCAGATTGACATGGCGAAAGAAGCACTTGATACAGCTGGTATTGAGTATGAAGATTACACCGTTTCCAATTCCAATGAGATTCCTACCGTTGTAGAATCTATGGTTGGCAATGTAGACTGTGTATACACACCAACCGACAACATGATCGCGGCTGGTATGGCAACCGTAACGATGGTAACAAATGAGAATAAACTTCCGGTTATCTGCGGCGAGAAAGGCATGGTAGATGCAGGCGGTCTTGCTACTTACGGTATTGATTACTACCAGTTAGGCTACATGACCGGTGAGCAGGCCGTTAAAATCCTGACTGAGGGCGCCGATATTTCTAAGATGCCGATCGGTTATCTGGACGCTTCCAAGTGCGAGCTGAGTGTCAATGAAGAGACAGCGCAGACGCTGGGAATCGATGTATCTGGACTTGAGAAATAAAGAGTACTAGAAAGACCTAAACTTCAAATGAGATGGACTGTCAGATCAGAAGCATAAAATAAATATGCCGATCTGGCAGTCTTTACAGTTAATCAGATGAAGAAAATACAAAACACAGGGAGGTAAAAGTTTGAGCGGTTTATTAGTATCCCTGCAGGGCGCGGTCGCACAGGGCGTTCTTTGGGGAATCATGGTATTGGGAGTTTATATTACATTCCGCCTGATGGATATTGCGGATATGACGGTAGACGGAAGCTTCGCGTTGGGTGCCTGCGTTTGTGCAGTCCTGGTAGTCAACAAAGGAGTAAATCCGGTGCTGGCACTTTTAGTTGCAGCGGCAGCCGGTGTCGTGGCTGGTGCGGTAACGGGTATTCTTCATACTGTATTTGAGATACCAGCGATTCTGGCAGGAATTCTGACTCAGATTTCCCTCTGGTCGATCAACCTCCGGATCATGGGAGGAAAGAGCAATCTGCCGCTTCTGAAAGTTAAGACACTTATCAGTGGTCTGGCTGCTTCCTTCGGGATGACCCAGGCACAGGCATCGATGATCGTTGGAATTGTGCTGGCTGTGGCGGCTATTCTGTTTCTTTACTGGTTCTTCGGAACCGAGATCGGAAGTGCGATGCGTGCAACCGGTAACAACGAGGATATGGTGCGCGCGCTGGGCGTGGACACCCGTATGACGAAGCTTTTATCCCTGATGGTCAGCAACGGCCTGGTCGGTCTCTCCGGCGCACTTGTCTGCCAGAGCCAGAAATATGGTGATGTTGGAAGTGGTACCGGTGCTATCGTCATCGGTCTGGCGGCGATCGTCATCGGCGAAGTCCTGATGGGACGATTGACCTCTTTCTATTGGAAACTGACCTCCGTGGTCGTCGGTTCGGTCATTTACTTTGTGATCCGTGCGGTTGTACTCCGCATGGGTATGGATGCAAACGACATGAAGCTGCTCTCTGCTGTCATTGTAGCACTGGCACTCTGTATTCCGGTAGCACTCGCTAAATACAGGCTGAGAAAAGATTATTCAGAAGGGGGCGAGGAGTAATGCTGACGATAACAAATGTAAAGAAAACTTTTAATAAAGGAACTGTTAATGAGAAAAAAGCCTTAAACGGTATCAACTTACACCTGGCACCGGGCGATTTCGTGACGATCATCGGCGGAAACGGTGCTGGAAAATCCACCATGTTAAATATGATCGCAGGCGTATATCCGATCGATTCCGGTAAAATCGAGATCGATGGCGTAAACATATCCAGAGAACCAGAATACAAACGCGCTAAATATATCGGCAGAGTCTTCCAGGATCCGATGCGCGGCACCGCCGCCAATATGGAGATACAGGAAAATCTTGCCATGGCGCTGCGCCGCGGCAAATCCAGAGGACTCGGCTGGGGCATCAAAAAGAATGAAAAGGACTTCTACCGTGAGGCATTGGCACAGCTCGACCTGGGGCTTCAGACCCGTATGACCAGCAAAGTGGGCTTACTCTCCGGCGGACAGCGCCAGGCGCTCACCCTTCTGATGGCAACCCTCCAGAAGCCAAAGCTCCTTCTTTTAGACGAACACACCGCCGCCCTCGATCCCAAAACAGCCCGCAAAGTCCTCGATCTCACCGAAAAGATCGTAGATGAACAAAATCTGACCGCGCTTATGGTTACCCATAACATGAAAGATGCGATTCAGATCGGCAACCGTCTGATTATGATGCACGAAGGTCGGATCATCTACGATGTAGCAGGGGAAGAGAAGAAGAATCTGCAGGTAGAAGACCTGTTGGAGAGATTTGAAAAGGTAAGCGGAGAAGAATTTGCGAATGACCGTATGATGCTTGCCAAATAAGCAGGGGTTATAAGATTTGAAGGGTTTTATCTCAGTCGAGAAGACTCCCACCTCTTCAGGTGGTGAGTAATAGCAAATTTGTCTCAGTGGGAGTCCATTCTCCGACTGAGATAAACGCTCCGCGAGGATGCGCAGTGATTCTGATAGGAATATGTCAGCTTCGCTGACCAGAATCACGCGCCAAGTCTCACGGACGTTCGACTTGAATAAAATCAATAACCGATAACAGACAAAAAATATACGGAATGAAAAGTGGGTCAACAAATTAAAAACCACGACTATAAGTGAGAAAGAATGCCCTCCGGCGGCGCGAGCGGTCGGAGGGCATTCTCCTCTCCCATATTTCCAACTAATTCCCCCTTTCACGACTTAACCGTTTATCTACAACTTAACACTTCTGTAATAATTCATTTATAGAAAATTCATTTTTTCCTCCACATCCTTCCTTGGCAATTCCCTACGAATATGATAAAATAAAAATTACGTTTAATATATTAAGTCATAATTTCAAGAAAAATCAGGAGCGATCCATATGTTAGAAGAAGAAAACAAAAAAGAAACGCAGGAGTCAGAACAGGTGCCAGCGGCGGAGCGGATTCAAGAGCCGGAAGCAGTTCAGAGTCAGGAATCAGAGCCAGCTCAGACCCAGGATCAGACACCAAAGCCGGTCCGGGAATCCGCGGGACATTCGCGCAGGCGCCAGGGCGAAGATAAGAGTCAGAGTCTGCGCTTCGGAGTGATAGCAGCAGGAGTGGTGATTGCTCTTGCAGTTGCAGCGCTTGCAGGCAAGTCTCTGCTCAGCCGTCAGGCGGGAGCCGGAACTGCAAAGAATGGGGCGGCGACAGCATCAGAGCTTTCGAAGGACGAGGCATCCGAAGAGTCCAGAGCGGAGGAGATCAAAGAGAAAGAAGCAGTGGTAGCTTCCTATAAAAATCTGGGTATCGTGCAGGTGTCTGGTTATCTGAATATGCGTGAGACGGCGAGCACGGACGGCAACATCATCGGCAAGCTGATGGGCGACAGTGCGTGTGAGATCGTGGATGATTCAACCGAAGGCTGGTATCAGGTCGAATCTGGCGGTATTTCTGGTTATATCAGCTCGGAGTTTGTTCTGACCGGGGATGAGGCGAAGAAAAAAGCGTTGGAACTGGTTGAAAAGCGGGCGCTCATCACGGCAGATTCCCTGAACATCCGAAAAGAGCCGAACACGGAGTCTGAGGTTGTCGGTCAGGCATTGAAAAATGAGCGCTATGTGGTCGAGGGTGAGCCGGAGAATGGCTGGATTCAGATTTCGAGCGGTTATATTTCTACGGATTATGCGGAGATCAAATACGCACTCAATGAAGCGCGGAAGCTGGATATGCGTGCGATGGTGCTGAATTTATACAAAAATCTGGGTATTTCCAGTGTGGATAATTACTTGAATGTGCGCGATCAGCCAAGTGAGGATGGCAATATCATCGGTAAGATGACGAGCAAGTCTGCCGGAGAGATTCTGGAGACGAGCGAGGACGGCGGCTGGTATAAGATCCAGTCGGGTCCCGTCACTGGATATGTGAAGGCGGAGTATATCCTGACAGGAGATGCGGCGAAGCAGGAGGCGATGGAGGTTGCAGAACTGATGGCGATCGTTTCAACCGACCGCCTGAATGCCCGCACGGAGCCGAGCACGGATGCGCCGATCTGGACGCAGATCTCTAACAATGAGCGTTACGATGTTATAAGCCAGCAGGATGGCTGGGTCGAGATTGCGCTCGATACGACGAGTGCGTATGTGGCGACTGATTTCGTAGATGTGCGTTATGCATTGCCGGAGGCGATCCCATTTACCCCATTAAAAGAAAAGGAATCCTTGCGGACCCAGATTGTCAACTATGCGCTTCAGTTTGTCGGAAACCGTTATGTCTGGGGCGGTAATGACCCGCATTCGGGTGTGGACTGTTCTGGTTTTACAAAGTATGTATACAGCCATGTGGCGGGCGTGTCCCTGCCGCGGGTGTCCCGGGAACAGGCGCGGACGGGTACGAAGATTGATTCTTCGAAGATGCGTCCGGGCGATCTGATTTTCTATACGAATCGCAAGGGAACGGTCAACCATGTGGCGATGTACATTGGCAATGGTCAGATCGTCCATGCGGCGAGCCGGAGAAGCGGCATCAAGATTTCTACCTGGAATTACCGGAATCCGTACCGGATTGTCAATATGCTGGGAGACTGATAGGGAGAGGATAAGATGGAAGAGCAAAAGACAGAAGATTATAAAGAACGCCTGCAGAAAGTACGTCAGAGACGAAATGGCAAAGATCCGATGCACTGGTTCATGATCGGAGGCTGTGCTGTCATTGTGGTGCTGGCTCTGGTTATCATCGTGAAGCTGGCACAGGGCGGCACGTTCGGAGGTTCTGGAAACGCCCGGGTGGCATCGGCATCCGAGGCAGAGGTGCAGGAAACCGTGATCGGAGAGACGCTGCCGGAGGATGAGGAACAGGCAAAAGAGGACGAAGAAAAGAAAAATGTAGTCGAGTCCTACCAGAATCTGGGTATTGTGGATGTATCTGGTTATCTTAATATGCGTGAGAGCGCCAGTACAACCTCCGATGTCATTGGCAAACTGATGGGCGGCAGTGCGTGCGAGATTCTGGACGATTCCCAGGAAGGCTGGTATCAGATATCTTCCGGCGGTCTGGAGGGCTACATCAGTTCAGAATTTGTACAGACCGGCGAGGCGGCAAAAACAGAGGCATTTGAGCTGGTCAAGAAGATGGCGGTCATCACGACTGACAAGCTGAATATCCGGAGTGAGCCGAGTGAGGACGCGCAGGTGCTGGAACAGGCGCTGAAAAATGAGCGTTATTCCATTGTCAGCGAGCAGGACGGCTGGATTCAGATCAGCGGGGGCTATATTTCAGCGGATTATGTGGATGTGCGCTATGCGTTAAATGAAGCGCGTAAGCTGGATCTGCGGACGATGGTTCTCAATATGTATGACAATCTGGGTATTTCCAATGTCAATAACTACTTAAATATCCGCGTGGAGCCGAAGGAGGATGCGAAGATCATCGGTAAGATGACGAGCAAGTCCGGTGGTGAGATTCTGGAAACGACCGAGGATGGCGGCTGGTATAAGATCAAGTCCGGTCCGGTTACCGGCTATGTTAAATCCGAATTTATTCTGACTGGAGATGCGGCGAAGCAGGAGGCACTGCAGGTTGCACAGCTGATGGCGATCGTATCAACTGACCGTCTGAATGCCCGTACGGAGCCGAACACGGACGCGCCGATCTGGACGCAGATTTCCAACAGCGAGCGGTATTCGGTTATGAGCCAGCAGGATGGCTGGGTGCAGATTGCACTGGATGAGACGAGTGCCTATGTAGCGACTGAATTTGTCGATGTCCGGTATGCGTTAAATGAGGCGATCGAGTTTACACCGGTTGAGGAGACCCCGGAGCCTGAGACCAAGGCGGCGAGCAGCAAGGGAGGCTCTGGAAGCAAGAGCAGCAGTAACGGTGGTTCTGGCAGCCAGAAAGCATCTTCAAGCGGCTCCTCCAAGCGTGCGCAGATCGCAAACTACGCGACTCAGTTCCTTGGGAATCCGTATGTATGGGGCGGTACCAGCTTGACAAATGGTACGGATTGTTCTGGATTTACGATGTCGGTTATGGCACACTTCGGCGTCGGTCTGCCGCATCATTCGGGTTCCCAGGCGGGAGCAGGAAGAAGTATCAGTTCTTCCCAGATGCGTCCGGGTGATCTGATCTTCTACACAAACAGCGGTGGAACGATCAACCATGTAGCACTCTATATCGGCGGTGGGCGCGTGTGCCATGCATCGAATGCAAGGGATGGTATCAAGATTTCCACCTGGAATTACCGTACCCCGGCGAAGATCGTCAATGTACTGGGCGATTAATTCCATGGAAAGTCAATAAAAAATATTTGAAAGAGAGCAGGGAGAAAAGGCAGCTTTTCCCAGCTCTCTTTTTCTGTTTCATAGGAAATTGTGTCCTATGAAATAAAAAACGCATCGCGGGGATGCGCACTCGCGCGAAGCAGAAACATGTCGCAAGTGACCGCGCGAGACGCCCGAATGTGCCAAGGCACATCCTTGTTTGTATAAAAAGCGGTTTCAGTGAATAAAGATAATAGGAAGACAGAATACTAAGAATGAATTAGGCAGTTGAGAAAAACATTGAATCCGCGTGTAAGATGGAAAGAGCGCAGAAAAGAGGAAAATATGATTCGGGCAAATCGTGAAAACAGGGAATGGGAAAATGAAGCGTGGGACAAGCAGACAGATAAGGCGGGAGAAAGCCGGGAACAGGCGCAGGAGGATCCGGTTCAGAAGCGTGAAAATGGACAGACGGATATTACGGGAAAGAATGGCAATCACATTGAATTAATCTCGATCATCGGAGAGATAGAGGGACATGAAAATTTGTCCGGCAATACGAAAACGACGAAATATGAGCATATTCTGCCTAAGCTGGCGGAGATCGAGGAGAGCGGTGAGACGGAGGGAGTTTTAGTCCTGATTAACACGGTGGGCGGCGATGTAAGCTGTGGACTGGCGCTCGCGGAGATGATTGCTTCGCTCAGCAAACCGACCGTTTCACTGGTCATCGGGGACAGCCATTCGATCGGTGTGCCGCTCGCGGTGGCGGTCGATCACTCTTTTATTGTCCCGACCGGGACGATGATGGTACATCCGGTACGGATGACGGGGATGGTGATCGGTGCCGTGCAGACGTATGATTATTTTGAAATGATTCAGGATCGTATTTTAAGCTTTGTGTCCGGACACAGTCAGATCTCCTATGAGCGCCTCCGGAGCCTGATGCTCAATACGGAGATGATGACAAAAGATCTGGGAACGGTCCTGGTTGGCGAGGAGGCGGTCCAGGAGGGACTGATCGATGAATGCGGCGGGATCCGGGAAGCGCTTGCATGGCTGAACCGGGCGATCGATGGGAAGAAACAAGAAATAGATGCACACGACCGGATGACGAAGACGGATTTTAGTGAAAATCTGAAAAGAAAGTAGAACATACGTGCGAAAATTTTAGGAAAGCGTTGCTTTTTTCCCTGAATTTGGGTATACTGAATGAGATAATAAGAATGTAAAATGAGAAAAGCAGTCTGCGGGAGGCTGTATTTTGTGAAACAGGAGGAACCGCAGATACATGGGAAATGTTGGAGGCATGAGACAGGTGGCAGATACAAGCAGGAAAAGACAGAGTACAGAGCGTGCCGGGGAGACAGCTGGGACAGAGAAAAAAGCCGGGCGATCCAGAAAGTCCCCTGCGGCGAAGAAAGCGGAGGAGACGCTGAACGAGAAAAAGAGTAGAGGGAAGAAGAAAGCTTCGTCTAGAAAAGGCACCGCGAAAGGAACAGGAAGCCGAAGCCGCGCCAGCCAGGCGCCGGAGCCGGTGGAGAAAAGTGGTACAGGGGCATTTATGGGAACGGAAGTGGCGATTATTGTATCATTTGCAATATCGGTACTTTTGTTTTTGAGCAATTTCGGGCTTTGCGGCTTTGTCGGAAGTTTTCTGCGATCGACTCTGCTTGGCGTATTCGGCGTGATGGGGTATCTGGTGCCATTCCTTTTATTTATGGGAACTTGTTTTTATCTTTCAAACCGAGGCAACCAGAAAGCCGTAGCCAAGTTGGTGGCGGTTGGCGAGGTGCTTCTGGCACTTTGCGGACTTTCCCAGCTTCTTATGGGAGGCGGTCAGCATCTGGACTGGAATCTGGGCGATTATTACGCGCAGGCAGGTGGAGGCGGCTTTATCGGTGGCATTCTGATGCTGCTGTTGTGCGGAACAGTGGGAACGATCGGAGCAGTTCTGATTCTGCTGGTGCTTTTGGCACTCGGTGCTGTGTGCATTACGGAGCGTTCCCTGGTAAACTTCGTTAAACAGGGCAGCGGAAGGGCGTATGAGTATGCGAAAGAAGATATGAGCCGCCGCCGTGAGATACATGAGGAGAAAAAGGAAGAAAAACGCCGTCTGCGGGAGGAGCAGCGGGTCCGTGGCGTTGATCTCGAGGGCGCCAAGCTGACCGAGCTGCCAGTGATGCGAAATTTCTCGGAAGGAGTCCCGGAGGGAACCGTGCTGGGACCGGAGGATGCACCGGAGGAATTCCGTGAGATGCATGGAAGGCAGGAAAACTTGCAGGATGAGGCCGCGGCTTATGATGATTGGACCGATGTTCCGGCAGAGGGAAAAAATCTGGCACAGGATTCCGGACAGGGAGTAGAGAAGGAGAATCCGGCAGATGTATTTCGCGGGCAGATATTCCACGGTGGCGGAGCGGTAGAACCAGAACCGATGGAGTATGAAGAAGAGCCGGTGGAGTACGAAGAAGAGCCGGTGGAATCGGAGCAGGATACATATGCATACGATGGTTCAGAATCCCAGTTTCAGGAAGAATCGGAGCGCGAGACGGCGCGGACAGTAGAGACTGCAGAGGCAGAGGACAGTGCGAGCGACCAGCTCCTGAAACGCCTGTATGTACGCCGTGATACCCGGACGATGGAAGAATTTGCCGGCGGCGAGAGTCAGAAAGGTCCAGGCTATTATCCGGTAGAGACACGGGAGAGACCGGCTGCGGAGGCGGCCCCCGGTTTGACCGCGGAAGAGACCTCTGGTTTGACCGCAGAGGAGGTTCATACAGATTTAGGGCATCAGGATGTCTTTGAGCCATCGGAAAACGAGTGGGAAACCGTTTCGATGGGGAATGAGGATGAATGGAACGAACCTATATCTGGGGAAACGGATTCCGAACCAATCGATGGCTATTATAAGACGCTGGAATCAGAGCGGGGCGAGACAAAGGGCAGTTTCTTTGTCCCGGAGGATTCCAAAACGGTCGTGACCGCATCCGGAAAGGTGATCGAGACAGATACAGAGGCGATACAGAAAAAACTGGAGCAGAAACGGGAAGAACGAAAAGCACTTCCAGTTGAGGAACTGACGGTTCCAGAGCAGATCGAGCGCAAGGAAGAGGAAGAAAAGAAGATCCAGAAAGAATACATATTCCCGCCATTGACACTTTTAAAACGCGGCACGGGACAGACCGATTTCTCGGATCAGGAGTACCGGGAGACAGCGATCAAGCTGCAGCAGACGCTCCAGAACTTCGGCGTGGGCGTGACGGTTACAAACATCAGCTGTGGACCGACGGTTACCCGCTATGAGCTTCACCCGGAGCAGGGTGTCAAGGTCAGCAAGATTGTAGCGCTGGCGGATGATATCAAGTTAAATCTGGCAGCGGCGGACATCCGTATCGAGGCACCGATTCCTGGCAAGGCGGCGGTCGGTATCGAGGTTCCGAACAAGGAGAACCATGTGGTTCTGCTGCGCGATCTGCTGGAGTCAGAGGCATTTAAGAAATATCCGTCCCGGCTGGCATTCGCGGTCGGAAAAGATATCGCAGGTCAGACGGTTGTCAGCGACATTGCGAAGATGCCGCATCTTCTGATCGCGGGTGCGACCGGATCGGGTAAATCAGTCTGCATCAATACGCTGATCATGAGTGTGATTTATAAAGCAAAGCCGAGCGAGGTCAAGCTCATCATGATCGACCCCAAGGTGGTTGAGTTAAGTGTATACAACGGTATTCCGCATCTTCTGATTCCGGTTGTGACCGACCCGAAAAAGGCGTCCGGCGCCCTCAACTGGGCGGTGGCAGAGATGACCGACCGTTACCAGAAGTTTGCAAAATACGGCGTGCGCGATCTTAAGGGTTTCAATGCCAAGGTTGAGTCGATCGCGGATATCGACGATCCGAAGAAACCGGAGAAACTGCCGCAGATCATCATTATCGTGGATGAGCTTGCCGATCTGATGATGGTAGCGCCGGGCGAAGTAGAAGATTCGATCTGTCGTCTGGCCCAGCTGGCGCGTGCAGCGGGCATTCATCTGGTGATTGCGACGCAGCGACCATCGGTCAATGTCATCACCGGTGTGATCAAGGCAAATATTCCGTCGAGAATTGCTTTTTCCGTCTCTTCCGGAGTGGATTCCCGCACCATTATTGATATGAACGGCGCGGAGAAACTGCTCGGAAAGGGCGATATGCTGTTCTATCCGTCGGGCTATCAGAAACCGCAGCGTGTACAGGGCGCGTTTGTGTCCGACAATGAGGTTTCGGATGTGGTCGGATTTTTGAAACAGGAGGGGCTGACCGCAGAGTACAGCGCCGAGGTTGAGTCCAAGATCCGTTCGACGGCGATGGATGCGGGCTTTGGCGGCGGTGAGCGCGATGCCTATTTTGCACAGGCAGGTAAATTTATCATTGAGAAAGACAAAGCATCCATCGGCATGCTGCAGCGTATGTTTAAGATTGGCTTCAACCGTGCCGCGCGTATCATGGATCAGCTTGCAGATGCAGGCGTGGTCGGTGAGGAAGAAGGCACGAAGCCGCGTAAGGTGCTGATGAGCATGGAGCAGTTTGAAAACATGATGGAAGAAGGATATTAAAAAGCGGAATCATTATAAAATATCAAAATCAGGAGGTATCCTATGAAGCTTAAAAGCTGGCTGAAAGAATTGCCGTATACATTATTGCAGGGCAGCCTGGAGACGGAGGTTGACGAGGTGGTCTACGATTCGAGAAAGGCGGCGCCGGGGACGGTGTTTGTGTGTATGCGCGGGGCAAACGTCGATTCGCATACCTTTATCCCGGATGTGGTTGAAAAGGGCGCGCCGGTTCTGGTGGTCGAGCATCCGGTTGAGGCGCCTGAGAACGTGACGGTCATTCAAGTGGAGAATGGACGGAACGCGCTATCGCTTCTTTCGGCGGCACGTTTTGATTATCCGGCGCGGAAGATGACGGCGATCGGTGTGACCGGCACGAAGGGAAAGACGACTACCACTTATATGATCAAGGCGATTCTGGAGGCGGCCGGACAGAAGACGGGTCTCATCGGAACGAACGGCGCTGTGATCGGTGAGAATCATTATCCGACCAAAAATACGACGCCGGAATCTTATATTTTGCAAGAATATTTTGCAAAAATGGTGGAAGAGGGCTGCCGTTACGTCGTGATGGAGGTTTCTTCCCAAAGCTACCTGATGCACCGGGTAGACGGACTTTTCTTTGATTATGGAATTTTCCTGAATATTTCCAATGATCATATTGGCCCGAATGAACATGCAAGTTTTGAAGAATATCTTTACTACAAAAAGCAGCTTTTGAAAAACTGCCGGACAGCGCTCGTCAACCGCGATGATCCGCACTTTGATGCGATCGTAGAAGGGGCGACAGCAGAGATCCTGACCTTTTCATTGGAACGGGCGGCTGATTTTACAGCGGATGACATTCACTATGTACGCGAACATGATTTCGTGGGCGTCGAATTTCAGACGCATGGACGATATGAGAGCGATCTGCGTGTCGGCATTCCGGGCAAATTTAACGTGGACAATGCGCTGGCGGCAGCGGGCGTGTGCAGCTTCTTTGACCTGCCGAAGGAGAAAGTCTGCCATGCGCTGGAACATATCCAGGTCGATGGACGGATGGAGATTGTATATAAATCAGCAAAGTGCACCGTGATCGTTGACTACGCCCACAATGCGGTCAGCATGGAAAGTCTTCTTCTGACGCTGCGCGACTACAAGCCGAAGCGTCTCGTCTGTGTCTTCGGATGCGGCGGCAACCGGGCGCGCGATCGCCGGTACTCGATGGGAGAGATTGGCGGAAAGCTGGCAGATCTGTCGATCATCACGGCGGATAATTCCCGCTTTGAGAAAGTGGGAGATATTCTGGCAGATATCAAGGTCGGACTTGCAAAAACCGACGGCAAATACGTTGAAATCCCGGATCGCCGCGAAGCGATTGAGTACAGCTTGTCGCATGCGGAAGATGGCGATATCATCGCGATCATCGGAAAAGGGCATGAGGATTATCAGGAGATCGAGGGCGTGCGCTATCATTTCCTTGACCGGGAAGTAGTGCAGGAGACGGTGAAGAAGCTGCATATGTAATCAATTTGGAGGCAAAATATGGACCATATTACAGTCAGACATATCGTGGAAGCAGTGTCGGGAACACTGCTCTGCGGAGATGCAGATACGGAGTTAAAACACATCAGCATTGATTCCCGGAGTATGCGCGGGGCGGATCTGTTTGTTCCGCTGATCGGGGAGAAATCAGACGCGCATCGTTTCCTGGTTCAGGCGATGGACAATGGGGCGGCAGCCGCACTGACTTCGGAGCATGAGGCGGCACCGGAGGGCTTTCACGGCGCCCTGATCCAGGTGAAAGATACGAAACTGGCATTGCAGACGATCGGACGCTGCCTGCGGGCACGCCTTTCTATCCCGTTAGTTGGTATCACCGGCAGCGTGGGAAAGACGACGACGCGCGAAATGGTGGCGGCGGCGCTTTCAGCGAAATATAAGACATTCAAGACACCGGCAAACCACAACAGCCAGATCGGTGTGCCACTCACGATCTCGGAGATTTCTGAGAATGATGAGATCGGCGTGCTGGAACTGGGAATGAGTGAGCCGGGCGAGATGGCGGTGATCGCGGAGATTGCGGCGGTGGATTCGGCAGTCATGACGAATATCGGTGTGACGCATATTGAGAATCTGGGCTCCCGCGAGAATATCTTAAAAGAAAAGCTGCATATCCAGGACGGTATGAAGGCAGGCGGAATCCTGTTTGTAAATGGAGATAATGATATGCTTTCTACCGTGCATGCAAAAGCAGGCTGCCATACCGTCCGTTATGGACTTGGAGCAGATAACGACTACCGCGCCGAGGATCTTTCATATCTGGATGGATTTCCGTCCTTTACGATGGTACACGGCGAGGTGCGCGTCCCGGTGAAGCTGACTGTTATGGGCGAGCACAATGTCATGAATGCGCTGGCTGCCCTGGCGGTTGCGGATGCCTACGATGTGCCGCTTGCCGATGCAGCGGAAAAGCTGCTTGAATTTGGCGGGTTCAAGAACCGTCAGCAGATTTATCATAAAAATGGTTATACGATCGTGGACGATACCTACAATGCAAGCCCGGATTCGATGAAAGCGGCGATAGGTGTGCTTTCTTCCCTGCCGGCAGGACGCAGAATTGCGGTTCTGGCGGATATGAAGGAACTGGGAGAGAATACGATTCAGTTCCACCGTGAAGTTGGTGCGTTTCTGGCGGAAAAACCGGTCGATATCCTGGTTGTATATGGCGAACTGGCGCAGGCGATCGCCGAGGGAGCAAAGAAAGTCAAACCGGATCTGCATGTCGTTTCGTTTGAAGAGGACGAAAAAGAAGATATGCTTGACTGGCTGGATGCACAGATCGGTGAGGGAGATGCAGTCCTGTTCAAGGGTTCCAACAGTATGAAGCTGGGGGAGACGGCAGCGAGGTTTATCTCAGTCGAGAAGACTCCCACCTCTTCAGGTGGTAAGTAATAGCAAGTTTGTCTCAGTAGGAGTCCATTCTCCGACTGAGATAAACGCTCCGCGAGGATGCGCAGTGATTCTGTAGAGAATATGTCAGCTTCGCTGACCAGAATCACGCGCCAAATCTCACGGACGTTCGACTTGAATTAGAAATAGAAAGAGAAGGAATCATGGCGTATCAATACGCGGATATTATTATAGATATATCCCATGAGAAGGTGGATCGCCCGTTTCAGTACCGGATTCCGGCGCAGCTGGCGGAGGAGATTACGGCGGGAACGTGCGTGACGGTACCGTTTGGAAAGGGTAATTCACTTCGGACTGGATATGTGGTGGGAATGGGAAATACGGCGGAGTATGACCCATCCCGCATCAAGGAGATAGCTGGGATCGCACCGGGCAGTATGTCGGTGCAATCTCAGCTTATCCGTCTGGCGTGGTGGATGCGGGAACGTTATGGCGCGACGATGAACCAGACGCTCAAAACCGTACTTCCCGTCAAGGAAAAGATAAAACCGCGCGAGAAAAAGACGCTGCATTGTCTTTTAAAACAGGAAGAGCTGGAAGCGGCAATCCTGGCGGCACAGAAGCGGCATTATAAGGCGCGGGTGCGGCTCCTTGAGGCATTCCGGGACAATCTGGATATTCCGATGGAATTTGCCCGACGGGAGCTTGACCTGACCCTGGCGACGATCCGCCCGATGGAGGAACAGGGACAGCTTTCAGTGAAAGTTTCCCGTGAGGAACGCGGGTTAAACCATGCAAAACTGCCGCGTCCAGCCGGACAGACCGTGCATCTCAATGAAGAGCAGCAGGCGGCGGTTGACCGTTTCTGTGAGGATTATGAGATGGGGAAACGTGAAACGTATCTGATTCACGGCGTTACGGGAAGTGGAAAGACCGAAGTCTACATGGAGCTGATGGCGCGTGTCCTGCGGGATGGAAAGCAGGTGATTCTGCTGATCCCGGAAATTTCGCTGACATATCAGACGGTGATGCGGTTTTACCGGCGATTTGGCGATCAGATCGCGATTCTGAATTCCCGTCTCTCTGCGGGAGAACGCTATGATCAGTGGGAACGGGCGGCGCGGGGCGAGGTTTCCGTGATGATCGGACCGCGGTCGGCGCTGTTTGCCCCATTTTCCAATCTGGGACTGATTCTGATCGACGAGGAACATGAGGGCGCCTATAAGAGCGAGACGATGCCGCGCTATCATGCAAGGGAAGTAGCGGCGGAGCGCGCCCGGCTTTCCGGGGCTTCGCTGGTCTTGGGCTCAGCGACTCCTTCTCTGGAATCGTATCTGCGGGCTCAGAATGGCGAATATGTGCTTCTGCCCCTGCATCACCGGGCAGTGGCGGGAAGTATCCTGCCGAAGGTACAGATCGCTGATATGCGTGCGGAGATGCAGGCAGGCAATAAATCGGTGTTCAGCCGGTCATTGGATGCAATGTTGACAGAGAGACTCGCACGTGGCGAGCAGGCGATGCTTTTTATGAACCGGCGCGGCTATTCCAATTTTGTTTCCTGTCGTTCCTGCGGAAAGGCGGTGACCTGTCCGCATTGTGATGTTTCCCTGACACTACACGGGAAGAACCGTCTGGTCTGTCATTACTGCGGCTATACGATTCCGCTGATGAAGCAGTGTCCGTCCTGCGGATCACCGTATATTGCCGGGTTTGGGGCCGGAACGCAGAAGATGGAAGAATTTACGAAAATTCGGTTTCCGGATGCGAGGATCCTGCGGATGGATGCGGATACAACGGCAAAAAAAGGCGGACATGAAGCGATTCTGGAGGCATTTGCAAATCGTGAGGCAGATATTCTGATCGGCACGCAGATGATTGTAAAAGGGCATGATTTTCCAGGAGTGACGCTGGTCGGAATTCTGGCGGCGGATCTTTCCTTAAATACGCCGGATTACCGCAGCGCGGAGCGGACGTTCCAGCTTCTGACGCAGGCGGCTGGCAGAGCGGGACGCGCCGGGAAGCCCGGCGATGTGGTCATCCAGACGTACCGGCCGGAACACTATGCCGTGCAGGCGGCAGCGGCGCAGAATTATGAGCTGTTTTACAGCCATGAGATCAATTACCGGAGGCTGCTTCGTTATCCACCAGTCTGCCAGATGGCTGCGGTTTATTTTGCCTGCGGCGATGAGGTGGTGCTGGATAAATGTGCGGAAATGGCGGCGCGGCGGCTGCGCGAAAGTGCCGAGTGTATCGGTCCGGTTCCGGCACCAGTATACAAAGTTAATGACATCTACAGAAAAATTTTATATATAAAGTGTGAAAAATGTGCTATACTGGATCAAATCAGGGGTCAGATTGAAACCCTGGCTGCCGCAGATACAAAATGGCAGGCGGTCCAGATTCAATACGATATATCATAGAGAGGAAGAGTGTATAAAATGGCAATCCGGTCAATTAGAACTATTGGCGATGAGGTACTGAAAAAAGAGTGTAAGGCAGTGACGGAGGTAACCGATCACACACTTGAACTGATAGAGGATATGTTTGACACGATGTATTCAGCCGGCGGCGTAGGTCTGGCAGCACCGCAGGTCGGTATCCGCAAACAGATCGTAGTAATCGACGTGGAGGACGGCAACCAGTATGTCCTGATCAATCCGGTCATCGAGGAAATGTCCGGCAGCCAGACTGGTCAGGAAGGCTGTTTAAGCGTTCCGGGCAAGGCTGGTATGGTAACCCGTCCGAGCCACGTAAAGGTACGCGCGCTGAACGAAAAAATGGAAGAGTTTGTCCTGGAAGCAGATGATTTCCTGGCACGTGCGATCTGCCATGAGTGCGATCATCTGCACGGACATCTGTATGTGGAGTTGGTAGAAGGTCCGTTAGAGGATGTAACGGCAGAGGAAGAATAAAGCACATTGGCAGAATGAGAGAAAAACAAGAGTGGGGTGACAGGCAGATATGAAGATCGTATTTATGGGAACACCGGATTTTGCGGTTCCGACACTGGAAGCGCTCTATCAGAGCCGGCATGAAGTAGCGGCGGTGGTGACACAGCCAGATAAGCCGAAGGGACGCGGCAAGGCGATGGCAATGCCGCCTGTCAAGGAAAAAGCGCTGGAATATGGAATCCCGGTGTATCAGCCGGTGCGCGTCCGCAAGGATGAGGCATTTTTTGAGGAATTGACGAAGATTCAGCCGGATGTGATCGTCGTGATTGCATTTGGTCAGATTCTGCCGGAGCGGATTCTGAACCTGCCGAAATACGGCTGTATCAACATCCATGCGTCGCTTCTGCCAAAATACCGTGGGGCAGCCCCGATCCAGTGGGCGGTCATCAATGGCGATGAGGTCAGCGGTGTGACGACGATGCAGATGGATGTCGGTCTGGACACCGGAGATATCCTGGATACCGTGGAAGTACGCCTGGATCCGAAAGAGACAGGCGGCAGCCTGTTTGACCGCTTGAGCCTTGCGGGAGGAAAGCTGATTCTCTCCACGCTTGAAAAAGCGGAGGCGGGAATCCTGCATCCGGTTAAACAAGATGAGGCAGAGGCAACCCATGTGACAATGCTCGATAAGTCGATGGGGCAGATCGACTGGTCGATGGATGCGGCAGTGATTGAGCGCCTGATCCGCGGCTTAAATCCATGGCCGAGCGCTTATACAAAATTTGAAGGAAAAACCCTGAAAATCTGGTCGGCGGATGTCGAGGAAGATGCGGCGGGAAGGCCGTCACCGGAGACATTCGGACAGGTGGTATGTGTCGGTAAAGATGCATTCTCTGTCCAGACCGGCAAAGGGCTTCTCACAATTCGGGAACTTCAGCTGGAAGGCAAGAAGCGGATGGATACGGCGGCATTTTTACGCGGATATCCGGTGGAAACGGGAGTAAAGCTCGGATAAAATGAATGCTTCAGCAGGAACTGAACTGCTACAGGCAGCCAGGCGTTTGAAAGGAGTTGGAGTGATATGTACGGATACGGATATGGATATTACAGTATGTTTGATCCGACGATGATTCTGGTATTAATTGGTGTATTTCTGTCATTAGGGGCATCTGCGAAGGTGAAAAGCACCTACGCGCGGTTTTCAAGAGTCCGGAGCATGACTGGCATGACGGGAGCCGAGGCGGCGAGACAGCTTTTAAATTCACAGGGCATCTATGATGTCCAGATCCGCCAGGTGGCAGGCAGTCTGACCGACCACTATGATCCGCGGACCAAGACTGTGAATTTATCTGAGAGTGTATATGGTTCTACTTCGGTCGCGGCGATCGGTGTTGCGGCGCATGAGTGCGGACATGCGATGCAGGATGCATCTGAGTATGTTCCGCTGCGCCTGCGCGGTTCAATGGTGCCGGTGGTCAACATCGGCGCACAGCTTTCCTGGCCTATGATCCTGATTGGTGTCCTGATCGGCGGCATGGGATCTCCGATCGTTTCACTTGGAATTCTTTTATTTTCCTTGTCGGTGCTGTTCCAGCTGGTGACGCTTCCGGTTGAGTTCAATGCATCCGCGCGTGCGGTACGTCTGCTTGATTCAACAGGGATTCTTCGCGGGGAAGAAGTTGGATATACCAAACAGGTGCTTGGTGCGGCGGCACTGACGTATGTGGCAGCGGCGGCTGGTTCGATTTTACAGCTTCTGCGTCTGATTATATTATTTGGAGGACGACGCGATGACTGATGGAACTGCGCTGCGTGAAATAGCGGCAGAAATTTTGACTGAGATTCTGGAAAAGGGACAGTATACACATCTGGCCCTTTTTCAGGCTCTTTCTAAATATCAGTATCTGGAGAAATCAGACCGCTCGTTTTTAAAACGGATTGTGGACGGGACGGTGGAGTATAAAATCCAGATTGATTATATTATCAACGCATATTCCAAAACAAAAGTTCATAAGATGAAACCGTTTATCCGCACACTTCTGCGGATGAGCGTGTACCAGATTTATTATATGGACCGTGTACCGGATTCGGCGGCGTGCAATGAGGCGGTGCGCCTTGCGAAAAAACGCGGATTTTCCGGACTTTCCGGCTTTGTAAATGGTGTGTTGCGTTCTGTGGTGCGTGGAAAAGGCAAACTGACCTTCCCGGATGATTCAGTGCGGTATTCAATGCCGGACTGGATTTTATCTCTCTGGGAGGAAAACTATGGGGCAGAGACGACGCACAGGATGGCACAGGCTGGTCTGGAGAAACGTCCGTTTATGGTGCGGTTTGCCGAGAGCCGTGCAGGGAAAGAAGAGATTCTTGCCTCCCTGTCCGCCCAGGGCGTGACGGCAGAGGAGACAGCGACGGGAAGCGGCGTTTACCGTCTGACGGGAGTGGACTATCCAGAGAGTCTGGATGCGTTCCGCGAAGGACTAATCCGGATTCAGGACCTGAGTTCGTCGCTGGCAGGTGATGCGGCGGGTATTAAAGAGGGTGATTTTGTACTCGATGTCTGTGGGGCACCGGGTGGAAAAGGGCTTCATGCGGCGGATCTGCTGTACGGAACTGGACAGGTTGAGATCCGGGATGTGAGTGATTACAAGGTATCTTTGATCAAGGAGAATATTGCCTGCAGCGGCTGTACAAACGTCTCTGCCTGCGCCTGGAATGCGTGTGAATTCGATGCTTCGATGGAGCAGAAAGCGGATGTGGTCATTGCCGATCTGCCGTGTTCAGGACTTGGCATTATCGGACGCAAGCCGGATATCAAATACAACGCTTCAATGGACGGAATCCGGGACCTGGCTGCATTGCAGCGGCAGATGCTGTCGGTGGTCTGGCAGTACGTGAAGCCGGGTGGAGTGCTGGTTTACAGCACCTGCACGGTCAACCGTCTGGAAAATGATGAAAACCGGGCATGGTTTTTAAACGAATATCCATTTGAGCCGGTTGATATCAGTGGTCGTCTGGGGATTGATTTTCAGGAAGACAGCCTGAAAGAGGGATACATCCAGCTCTATCCGGGCGTTCATCCGTGTGATGGATTTTTCATCTCTGTGATGAAAAGAAAAGGATAACTGGACGGAACAGCGTATGAATACAGGAAAGACTCCGAGAGTGCATATAGGAGAGAGGGAGGCAGTCCGATATGGAAAAGCAGGATATAAAATCAATGACGCAGGAGGAACTGCGTGCCTTTTTGGTGAGTCTGGGTGAAAAACCATTCCGGACCGCCCAGATCTATCAGTGGATGCATGAAAAACTGGCATCTTCCTTTGACGATATGACAAACCTTTCCAAGGTACTCCGGCAGAAGCTGCAGGACGCGTGCGAGTATGTATCGCTGGAAAAGGTACGGGTGCAGATTTCGCAGATCGATGGAACCCGCAAGTACCTGTTCCGCCTCGCGGACGGCAATGTCATCGAGAGTGTCCTGATGCGTTATAAGCATGGAAATTCCGTTTGTATTTCCTCGCAGGTGGGGTGTCGGATGGGCTGCCGTTTCTGTGCTTCGACCCTGGACGGCCTGGAACGGAACCTGCGCCCGTCGGAGATGCTGGACCAGATTTATCAGATTCAGCGCGATACAGGCGAACGCGTTTCCAACGTGGTTGTGATGGGATCGGGTGAACCGCTGGACAATTACGATAACCTGATCCGCTTTATCCATCTTTTGACGGAGGAAGGCGGACTGCATATCAGTCAGCGGAATGTGACGGTTTCCACCTGTGGGCTGGTTCCGAAGATCCGGGAGCTGGCAGATCAGGGACTGACCATCACGCTGGCACTTTCTCTGCATGCGCCGAATGACGAGGTGCGGAAGAGCCTGATGCCGATCGCGCGTACATATGCGTTAAAGGATGTATTGGCGGCCTGTCATTACTATTTTGAAAAAACGGGACGCCGCATGACGTTTGAGTACAGCCTGGTGCAGGGAGTCAACGACAATCTGGACGAGGCGCGCGAGCTGGCGGCGCTGATTCAGGATCAGCACGGGCATGTGAATCTGATTCCGGTCAATCCGATCAAGGAGCGCTCTTATGTACAGTCGGGACGGAAAGCGATCGAAGCATTTAAGGGATGTCTGGAATCCAAGGGAATCAATGTGACAATCCGGCGCGAGATGGGGCGCGACATAGACGGTGCCTGCGGACAGCTCCGGAAGAGCTATATGGATAAAGAGCAGGAGAAAGAAGGTGCGGCAGTCAAATGAAAGCATACGCACTGACGGATATCGGAAAAACGCGTAAGGTCAATCAGGATGCTCAGTTTGCCAGCACGGAGCCGGTGGGAGAACTTTCCAACCTGTTTGTTGTGGCGGACGGAATGGGCGGTCATCAGGCGGGAGATTTTGCTTCGCGCTATCTGATCGAGCATATGCCGGAATATATCAAAGAGAGTGGTGAGAATGAGCCGGTCGCGGCGCTTCGAAAGGGGATCGAGGCAGTCAATCAGGAACTTTATACCCTTTCCTGTGAGCGCGAGGAGCTTGCCGGCATGGGAACAACGCTGGTAGCGGCTTCAATTCAGGGAAATACACTCTATGTGGCAAACGTGGGGGACAGCCGTCTCTACCGGATTGAGCGCTCCGGCATTCATCAGATTACCCGGGATCATTCCTACGTGGAGGCGATGGTCTCGCTGGGACAGATGAGCCGCGGCAGCCGGGAATATGAGACGAAGAAAAATATCATTACCCGCGCAGTCGGGATCGGTGGGCATGTGGAGCCGGATTTCTTTGAGGTTTCACTGAACCCGGGCGATTACGTACTGCTGTGTTCGGACGGGTTAACCAATATGGTGGATAATTCAGCAATTTACCGGATGGTGCTTCTGCCGGGAACCCTGGACACCAAGGCAAGGGCGCTCACGGCGCTCGCAAACCAGAACGGCGGGAAAGATAATATCGCGGTCATATTGATTGACCCGCAGATCAAGGAGGTGAGAGAATCATGATGCTGAAACCGGGAACCTATCTGCAGGATCGCTATGAGATCCTCTCACTGATTGGTACGGGCGGCATGTCAGAGGTGTATCAGGCAAAATGCCACACTCTGAACCGTCTGGTGGCGATCAAGGTTTTAAAGGATGAGTACAGCCAGGATGCGAATTTCGTCAGCAAATTCAAGATGGAGGCGCAGGCGGCGGCAGGGCTTTCCCATCCAAATATTGTGAGTGTTTATGACGTTGTGGATGAGGGCAGTCTTCATTATATCGTCATGGAACTCATCGAGGGAATCACGCTGAAAAGCTACATTCTCAAGAAAGGTCATCTGGGCGTTAAAGAAACGATTGGAATTGCCATCCAGGTAGCGCAGGGGCTGGCAGCGGCACATGACCAGCATATTGTGCACCGGGACATCAAACCGCAGAATATGATTATCTCGCGTGACGGCAAGGTGAAGGTGGCGGATTTCGGTATTGCCAGAGCTGTATCGTCCCAGACGATCGGGGTCAATGCGGTCGGTTCCGTGCATTATATCTCGCCGGAGCAGGCAAAAGGAAATTATAGCGACGGACGAAGCGATCTGTATTCACTGGGAATCACGATGTATGAGATGCTAACAGGAAAACTTCCGTTTGACGGGGATAACCCGGTTTCAGTGGCACTGGCGCATTTGGAAGAACCGGTGCAGCCGCCGAGCCGCATCAACCCGGAGGTGTCGGCAAGCCTGGACCGCATTATTTTAAAATGTACCCAAAAAAAGCCGGAACGCCGTTACCAGAATGCGTATGAGCTGATCGCGGATCTGCGCCATGCGCTGGTGGATCCAAACGATGATTTCCTGAAAAAAGAACCGGAATTTGATGAAAATTCCCCGACAGTCGTGCGCGGGGCAGAGGAACTGAACCGCCAGATGGAGGCACAGAGAAATCGAAATCTGGAACAGACGATGGAACATCCGGCAGTGAGTGAAAAGACCGGACCGGTTCCGACAGAAAATGAACGTGGTGAGGTAGTCTGGAAAGAGCCGGAACCGTCGGAGAACGAGATAGAAGGTTGGCAGGAAGAAGAGACGGATGTCTATGAGGAAGAAACCTCAAGGCGCCCAGACCGTAGACGGAAGGGACGCCGTATAGAAGAAGACAGCGAGGATGTCAATCCGCAGATGGAGCGCCTGCTTACGATGATTGGAATCGGTGCAGCCGTATTGATTGTGGTGGTTGTGATTGTCATTGCTGCGAAGTTGACAGGCATCTTTAATCTGGGATCTGGTAGTCAGAAGCATCCGAAGACGACCGTTGAAGCTTCTTCGGAGGCGTCTGAGAGCGAGAGTCTGGAATCAACGGAGTGCAGGGTTCCGCCTCTGGACGGCATGACGGAGGATGAGGCGAAGACAGCATTGGAAAAGCAGTCGTTGAAAATCCGTTATGAATATGAAAAGTCGGAAACCTCTGAAAAGGGGAAGGTCATCGGTCAGAGTATTGCCAGCGGCACGGTTGTCTCGAAACAGACGGAAGTTATCGTCACGATCGGAGAAGGCAATGAGGCAATAGATTTGACGAAACTTGGACTGGAAGAGATGTCCAGCGAGGATGCAGAGACGCTTCTGGCAGAAGAAAATAAACTGACCGTAGTAGTGCAGAAAGAGAGCAGCGATACGGTTGCCTCCGGTATAGTGATCCGATACAGTCCGTCCAGCGTGGATCCAGGCGGTACGGTGACGCTGTATGTCAGCACAGGTCCGAACGTACCGACGGTACCGATGCCGAGGATTACAGGGCTTTCAGAGGAAAATGCAAAAGTTGTTCTGGAAGCGGTCGGATTAGGGCTTGGCGAGCGCAAGGAAGCGAAGAGTTCAGAAGTGGCAAAGGGCAAGATCATCAGTCAGGATGTCCTGGAGAAAACAGATACACCGGAGGGAAGTGCCATTGGCTATACAGTCAGTCTGGGAAAAGGAACCCGCTATGTGGCGGCGATCAACGATGAATTCCAGATGAGTGAACTGTTTGGACCAAGTTCCGGAGATACGCATATCCGCGTCAGTATTGTGATGAAGCAGACGATTGCCGGCAATACTGTGACTAAGACGGTCATGGAACCGAGGGAGATCGGCGGCGATATCACGCTTCCGATTCATTATAATATCGAGGGAGCGGACGGTGTGCAGACAGGTGAGCTGCAGATCCTCGATCTGACGAACGATCGGGTTCTAAAAACGTATCAGCTTGAATTTGTGGAAGTTTCAGATAATTAATAAGAGGTAGTTGTAAGGTACAGATATGCAGGGAAAGATAATTAAAGGGATCGGCGGTTTCTATTATGTACACGACGGTATTGGAAAGGTATATGAATGCCGTGCAAAGGGAATTTTCCGAAATCGCGGCATCAAGCCGCTGGTAGGCGATGACGTGGAGATCAGTGTTCTCGATGAGGAGAAGGCGACAGGCAATCTCGATGAGATCCTTCCTCGTAAAAACCGTCTGATCCGCCCGGCGGTTTCAAATGTTGATCAGGCGGTGGTGGTTTTTGCCATCACCGATCCGATGCCAAATTTAAACCTTCTCGACCGCTTCCTCGTCATGATGGAACGGCAGGAAGTTCCGGTCAGCATCTGTTTCAACAAGATCGATCTGGTTGATGCAGCCGAGCAGGAGAAGCTGCGTGCGATCTATGAACCGGCGGGCTATCCGGTGCATTTTATCAGCACCTACGAAAAATCAGGGCTGGAGGAGTTTCATCGGTTGATCATTGGGAAAACAACGGTCTTAGCAGGACCTTCGGGTGTCGGAAAATCGTCGATCACGAACTTTATCCAGCCGGAGGCACAGATGGAAACGGGCGGTATCAGTGAGAAGATCCGCCGGGGCAAACATACGACGCGCCATTCAGAACTGTTTTTCGTGGAAGAGAGCACCTATATGATGGATACGCCGGGATTCAGTTCTCTCTATATCGAGGATTTGGAGCCGGAGGCGCTCAAGGACTTTTTCCCGGAATTTGAGGCATATGAGGATGAATGCCGTTTCTTAGGCTGTGTCCACATTGGCGAGCGCGAATGCGGCGTCAAGACGGCGGTGCAGGAGCATAAGATCGGGCAGAGCCGGTATGACAATTACCGTTTGATGTATCAGGAATTAAAAGAGAAAAAGAAATACGGCAGAAGCAGCCGTTGAGGATATTATACAAAAAATGGGAGGAAAGAACCATGATTATATTATCACCTTCGATTCTGGGGGCAGATTTTACGAAGCTGGGAGAGCAGGTCGCTGAGGTGGACAAGGCAGGTGCACAGTACATCCATCTGGATGTGATGGATGGCGCGTTTGTGCCGAGTATCTCCTTTGGAATGCCGGTAATTAAGAGCCTGCGCCCGGTGACGGATCGTGTGTTTGACGTACACATGATGGTGGAAGAACCGGGACGTTACGTAGAGGATATCAAAAAAGCGGGGGCGGATCTGATCTGTGTGCATCAGGAAGCCTGTCTTCATCTGGACCGCACGATCGCGCAGATCCGTGAGGCAGGGCTGCAAACAGGTGTAGCGTTAAATCCGGCGACCCCGGTCGAGACACTGGATGTTATTTTGCCGGAGGTGGACATGGTTCTTCTGATGACGGTCAACCCGGGATTTGGCGGTCAGAAATTTATTCCATATACGGTAGAAAAAATCAAGAAGCTGCGCGCAATGTGCAGCGAGAGGGGACTTTCCACCCGCATTGAGGTGGACGGAGGAATCACGCCGGACAATGTGCGGACGGTATTAGAGGCAGGAGCCGATGTGATCGTGGCGGGAAGCGCCGTATTTAAGGGAAACCCGGCTGGGAATGTAAAAACATTTTTAAATATTTTTCAGGAATTTGAACAGGGATGATGAAGATGAAGCGTTGTTTGATTGTGACAGGCGGAACGATTGATATTGCGTTTGCGAAAGATTTTCTCTCACAGCGCTCGTATGACTATGTAATTGCGGCAGATGCGGGGCTGGAGGTTCTGCGCCCGCTGCATATTTCTCCGAATGCGGTGGTCGGCGATCTGGACACGGTGGATAAAAAGGTTCTGGAAGAATATCAGAACCAGCCGGACATCGAATTTGAGATCCATAAACCGGAGAAGGATGAGACGGATACGGAGCTGGCGCTTTTGACGGCGGCGCGCCAGGGCTGTGAGGCAGTTGATATCCTGGGGGCGCTGGGCGGCCGTATGGATCACGCCATCGGCAATATCCAGCTGATGTATCAGTTTTTCTGCCAGGGAATGGAAGTGAATATTTATGATGCCCGCAACCGCCTGTATCTTCTGGGCGGGCATAAGGTATTTCACCGGGAAAAGGTGTATGGAAAATACATTTCGTTCCTGCCGATGACCGAGACTGTCGAGGGACTGACGCTGCGGGGATTTAAATACCCGCTCCAGCGGCGGACGATCGGGCTGGGGACGAGTCTCTGCATCAGCAATGAACTCAAACGGGAAGAGGGCATTCTGGAGCTGGAGAGAGGCGTCCTTTTGTGCGTGGAGGCACATGATTAATCAGGATAAAAAAGTGGCAAGTTATAACTGACCTGCTTAAAATGATAAAAACTGTATGTTTTTCAGGGGACAAGATTGTGCTATGATGAGTCCAATAACAAGGGAGGATGAAACATCATGGCAAACAAATCAAATCAGGCTTACAAGATCGCGATGGTCGGTCTGCTGGCAGCTCTCTCCTATGTCGTATTTACATACGGACAGGTGAAGATCACACTTCCGGGCGGCGATGCAACTTCCATTCATCTGGGAAATGCAGTCTGTGTCATCGGGGCACTCTTAGTCGGCGGCTTTTACGGCGGTTTGGGAGGTGCTATCGGCATGACGATAGGTGACCTTCTCGATCCGGTTTATATTGTATATGCACCGAAGACATTTATCTGCAAACTCTGCATCGGACTGATCGCCGGATTCGTAGCACATCGTCTGGGCAAGATTGACCGGAGCACCGATAAGAACCACATCCTTGGTTTTACGATTGCAGCAGCGGTGGCAGGTCTTTTATTCAACGTCATTGCAGATCCGCTGATCGGATATTATTATAAACTCTGGATCATTGGTAAACCGGCGGCAGAGCTCACACTTGCATGGAATATCGCAGCGACTTCGATCAATGCGGTGACATCTACGATTGCGTCTGTTGTTATCTATATGGCAGTTCGTCCGGCACTCCGCAAGGCAGGTTTTCTGGATGCATTGTCTGTAGAAGCGAGAGCATAAGGCAATTTATCTCAGTCGAGAAGAATTAAAATGAAATACATACAGGAGACTGTGGTTGGGCAGAATGGGAAAAACATCTGTCCAGGCGCAGTCTCCTTGTTGCGTCATTGGAGTGTGCGGCTTATAAAACACAAATGCATAGATACACGCTTGTAGAAACCAGAATCATGCCGCAGGCAGTCGTATCTGCTGCGAGAATATGTTAGATTATAAAGTTGCTTAAAATTGATGTTGGGGTCAAAAGACGTTTTGACCCCTCTGATACCAGATTGCTCCGCACTATATGCTCCCGCAATCTTCAAAAACATTCGTAATTCGCTCATTTTTCTTGGAAAAATGGCTACTTACTCATGTTTTTGGCGGGTCCCAAGGTCAAAAATTCTCCTGCAAGCAAGCTTGCGTCGAACTTCTGACCTTTTGACCCTGGTATCTTAAAATTAAGAAAATGAGGAAAAATTATACATGGAAGGAATTCAGAAGAAAATAGCGGTTTTAAATGACCTGTCAGGCTACGGGCGCTGTTCGCTGACGGCTGCGATGCCGGTTATCAGCGCCCTCAAAGTACAGTGCTGTCCGGTGGTGACGGCGGTGCTGTCCAATCACGCGGGATATCCGGAATGCTATATGGATGATTATACCGATCGGATGGAGGCATACCTGGAGCCGTGGCGGAAGATGGGATTTGAGATGGACGGAATCATGACTGGATTCTTAGGTTCTGCCAGACAGGCGTCGATCGTGGCAGATTTTATCCGGGATTTCAAACGGGAAAATACGCAGGTTTTGGTAGATCCGACGATGGGCGACCACGGACATCTCTACAGCGTCTGTGACGAGGATCTGATCGAGGCGATGCGGGAGCTGATGCAGTATGCGGACGTTGTCACGCCAAATCTGACTGAAGCCTGTGCCCTGACGGACACGCTGTATCAGGAAAATGGATGGAGTAAGCGCAAGCTCTCAGATCTGACCTGGAAGCTTCATCTTTTGGGCGCGCGGTCAGTCATTTTGACAGGCGTGGTCAAGGGCAAACAGGTCCTCAACGTGATCCATGAGCGCGGCAAGGATCCGGTCTTTCATGCAACTAAATTTGTGGCGGGCAATTACCACGGAACCGGGGATGTCTTTGCAGCAGTCATCGGTGCCAGCATGGTGCGAGGTGTGCCGATGGAGGAAGCCGTCAGACGGGCGGCAGCTTTTACAAAAAAATGTGTGGAAAAGACAGAAGAACTTGGTGCCCCGGAGCAGGACGGACTGTGCCTGGAGGCGTGTCTGTCGTATTTGACGAAGTTGAGTTAAATATAATGGGCAGTCTATCCTGTTTTGTATCAAGAAGAACAGAGGTTACAGTTCACGGGTAGGCACTTTTGGAACCGAAAGTGCCGTAAGAAAACGTGGTGGCAGCAGGAATTTGCCGTATTTAAATGCGAAGCCACGGCAAATTCCGTTACTGTTCACGTATGCGTGAACAGTAACGAACAGAGGAACTCTTGAAACAGGGCTTTTCATTCGTACAAAGTTGTAGTATAATTATAACTAGTTTTCGTGCAGTTAATTGCATAACAGTAGGAGGAAGATATGTTAGATCTTAAATTCGTCAGAGAAAATCCTGACATTGTAAAGCAGAATATTAAAAATAAGTTCCAGGACAAGAAAATTCCGCTGGTAGATGAGGTAATTGAGCTGGATGCCAAGAACCGTGCAGCGAAGAAGGAAGCAGATGATCTGCGTGCGAACAAGAACAAAATTGCAAAACAGATCGGCGCTCTGATGGGTCAGGGAAAGAAAGAGGAAGCAGAAGAGCTGAAGAAACAGGTAGCAGAGCAGTCTGCCCGCCTGTCTGAGCTGGAAGAGCAGGAGAAGGATCTTGGCGAGCGCATCTTAAAGATTATGATGACCATCCCGAACATCATTGATCCGAGTGTTCCGATCGGTAAAGACGACAGCGAGAACGTAGAGATCGAGCGCTTCGGCGAGCCAGTTGTACCGGATTTCGAGATCCCGTACCACACCGAGATTATGGAGAAATTTAACGGCATCGATCTGGACAGTGCCAGAAAGGTAGCTGGAAATGGTTTCTATTACCTGATGGGCGATATCGCAAGACTTCATTCTGCTGTTATCGCATATGCAAGAGATTTCATGATTGACCGTGGATTTACCTACTGTATCCCGCCGTTCATGATCCGCAGCAATGTTGTAACCGGCGTTATGAGTTTCGATGAGATGGATGCGATGATGTACAAGATCGAGGGCGAGGATCTTTACCTGATCGGTACCAGCGAGCACTCTATGATCGGTAAATTCATTGATACCGTAGTTCCGGAGGAAGAGCTTCCGAAAACACTGACCAGCTATTCTCCGTGTTTCCGTAAAGAGAAGGGCGCTCACGGCATCGAGGAGAGAGGCGTATACCGCATCCACCAGTTTGAGAAACAGGAAATGATCGTAGTCTGCAAACCGGAAGACAGCAAGATGTGGTATGACAAACTGTGGAAGAACACCGTGGACCTGTTCCGTTCCATGGATATTCCGGTTCGTACTCTGGAGTGCTGCTCCGGAGACCTGGCTGATCTGAAAGTAAAATCCGTTGATGTAGAGGCATGGTCCCCGCGTCAGAAGAAATATTTCGAGGTTGGAAGCTGCTCCAACTTAGGTGATGCACAGGCAAGACGTCTGAAGATCCGTGTCAACGGCAAAGACGGCAAATACTTTGCACACACCTTGAACAACACTGTAGTAGCTCCGCCGCGTATGCTGATCGCATTCTTAGAGAACAACCTGCAGGCAGACGGTTCTGTCCGCATTCCGGAGGTTCTGCGTCCGTATATGGGTGGTAAGAGCGAGATTCGCTAAGTTCATTTGAGTCCAGTAAAAAAACGCCATGGGTTGTGTGCCTGTGGCGTTTTTTGCTGGACTCATTGTGAATTGCAGAAATATAGACATTGTCTTTTTTTCGGGCGGCATTATGATGGCAGTTCTTCCAGCTGATTCGACGGCGTCGCCATCATCGAATAATTCGTATGATAAATCACAAATCCCGGAGCAGCGCCCGCTACTTTTTTGACCTGCTTTTTCTGTACATAATCGATCTCAACTTTTTCATTTTCCCGTCCCTTGGAATAGTAGGCAGCCAGCCCGGCAGCTTCCTCGAAGGTGCGGTCCGGAAGCTCTTTTCCTTCGGATTTCACAATGACATGGGAACCCGGAATCCCTTTTGCGTGGAACCACCAGTCATTTCCAGTCGCGATCTTGAAGGTCAGCTCCTCATTCTGGTAGTTGTTTTTGCCGACGTAGATATGGAATCCGTCGGAGGAAAGGTAGTGGAATGGGCGGCTTGTGATTTTTACTTTCTTTCCAGCCGGACCGTGCTTTTTGATGAAGCCATATTCCGTCAACTCCTGCTTGATCTGGGTCAGATCTTCCTCCTTTAAGGCAATATCGAGGGAGGTACTGATGGATTCGAGGTGCTCGATCTCCTGCTTCGTCTCCTCAATGAGCTGGCTCTGAGCCTCGAAAGTACGTTTGAGTTTTCCATATTTGTCAAAATACTTCTGCGAATTTTCGCGGGCGGTCAGCTGCGGGTCAAGCGGGATCTTGACCTCTTTTCCTGTGTAGTAGTTCGTGCAGACAAGTTCTTTTTCGCCGTCGGTCAGCTCATAACCGTAGGTGTTTAACAGCTCGCCGTAGAGCTTGTATTTATCCCGTTTTTCGGTGTCCTTTAACTGTTTCTGCTGCAAATCGTATTTTTTATAATTGCGCTCCAGGGCAGTCTGGACGATCCGGCGCAGATCCGAGGATTTCTGGCGGATTCGTGTGATGACGTTCTTGGACGCATAGTAGGTCTCCAGCACTTTACTGATTGAATCAAAGTGTTCGACCTGATATTCCGGCGGGAACGAGGTCAATGGGAGAGCGGAAAATTCCATTGGCTCATCTTCACGGTATACGATGCAGGGCGAGAACTGTCCATTTTTGATGGATTCCATTGCCAGTTCCAGCGTGTGCCCGAGGTGCATGCGCTCCAGCTCATTCAGTTCCGATGCGGGGCGGTCGGCATCGATCGATGCCTCATAGCAGAATTCTTCTGCCATGACCGGGCTGATACCGGTGAAATTCGTGTAAATGGCTTTTCCTGCCGGTGCCGGTGACTGTGCCAGAATGGCGGCGTAATCATCGGCAGATGCAGTCAGCGGATCCTGCTTCGCGACCGTCTGCGGGAGGAAATATTGCCGTCCCGGCAGAACCTCGCGCACGGAGCTGACCTGCACGGAGATATGTTTGATACTGTCGAGGATCGTGCCGTCAGGGCTGCAGAAAATGATATTGCTGTATTTTCCCATCAGTTCGACAATAAGCAGCTTGCGGCAGAGGTCACCCATCTCGTCCAGGTGTTCGATCTCAAAATGAATACAGCGTTCCAGACCCGGCTGGCTGACCGACACGATGCGTCCGCTTCCGATGTGCTTGCGAAGCAGCATGCAGAAATTCGGGGCAGTCATCGGTCCCTGCTTGTTGGTATCCGTCAGATATGCCAGCGGGAGACTTGCGTTGACCGAGAGAAGAAGCCGTTTCGTCTCCCGGAAGTTCTTTATGGTAAAAAGAAGTTCATCGCGCTCGGTCTGCGTGATCTTTGCGATCTTGCCGCCGGTAAGCGCGTCACTAAACTCCTTAACCAGGTTTGCGATTACAATTCCGTCAAATGCCATGGTTTTGGTGCTCCTTTATTTGTGTAGTATCTACTATTATAATGAAAGAAGACACGAAAAACAATCACTTTTAAATTCGGTTGACGCTTGCGGCGATTTGCATTATAATACCATTATCTATGGATGAAAGAGAGAGGCGTCACTATGCTTAAAAGTATGACTGGATTTGGCCGATGCGAGATGGCAACGGATGAATATAAGATTTCTGTGGAGATGAAGGCGGTAAACCACCGTTACCTGGATCTCAGCATTAAGATGCCGAAGAAATTTAATTACTTTGAGGCGGCGATTCGCGCGCAGCTCAAGAAATACATTCAGCGGGGAAAGATAGATGTCTTTATTTCCTATGAAGATTATACGGATGAGAAGATGTCCTTAAAGTACAATCGTTCCCTGGCCGGCGAGTATATGGATTATTTTCGTCAGATGGCGGACGAGCTTGGGATTCCGAATGACGCGACGGTGATGCGTCTTGCACGGTGTCCGGAGGTCTTTACGATGGAACAGGTGCCGGAGGACGAGGAGCATATGTGGCAGATTCTCGAAAAGGCGATCGGCGAGGCGGCAGAGAAATTTGTCGAGACACGCACACGCGAGGGTGAGAATCTGAAGCAGGATCTGCTTGGCAAGCTGGACTATATGGTAACGCTGGTCGATCAGATTGAAGAACGTTCCCCGAAGATCGTGGAAGAATACCGGGCGAAACTGGAAGATAAGGTGAAAGAGCTTCTGGAAGGAAGCAGCGTCGATGAAGGTCGGATTGCGGCAGAGGTTGTGATTTTTGCAGATAAGATCTGCACCGATGAGGAGACGGTCCGCCTGAGAAGCCACATCGAGGCGACCCGCAAGGAGCTGACGGCGGGCGGAAGCGTCGGACGTAAGCTGGATTTCATTGCACAGGAGATGAACCGCGAGGCGAATACGATCCTTTCCAAGGCAAACGATCTGGAGGTTTCCGATTGTGCGATTGCACTCAAGACAGAGATCGAGAAAGTCAGAGAGCAGATTCAGAATATTGAATAGCCGATCATGCTGGAAGAGGTATTCACGGAAAGCTGCCGTTGGCGGTGAAAATACGGAGAATATGAAATATTGTAATAATAGATAGAATTTAGAAAGCAGGCGAAATATATGGATAATCAGGGAGTACTGGCAGTTATATCCGGATTTTCAGGGGCAGGCAAGGGAACATTGATGCGTGCATTGCTGGAGCGGTATGACAATTATGCCCTTTCCATCTCTGCGACCACCCGCGCACCGCGCGAGGGCGAGGTTGATGGAAGAGAGTATTTCTTTAAGACCCGGGAAGAGTTCGAACAGATGATCGAACACGATGAGCTGGTCGAATACGCCCAGTATGTCGGAAACTATTACGGCACACCGAAGGAGTATGTGTTTTCCAACCTGAAAGCGGGCAAGGATGTCCTTTTGGAGATTGAGATTCAGGGTGCCCTGAAAATCAAGAAGAAATTCCCGGAGGCAGTTCTCATTTTTGTCACGCCGCCGAGTGCCGGGGAGCTTAGAAACCGGCTGGCAGGTCGTGGAACCGAGACACCGGAGAAGATTGCCGCACGGCTTTCGAGAGCAGCGGAGGAGTCCAAGCAGATGGATGACTACGATTTCATTCTGGTGAATGATGAGGTAGACCGCTGTGTAGAAGAAATGCACGCACTGATTCAGGCGATGCATGCCAGAACAGAAAATCACAAGACTTTGATTGAAAAAATAAAAGAAGAGATGAAGCAATTCTGAAAGGAGAAAGATGTATTATGATGCTGCGTCCGTCATATCTTGACTTAATTAATGTTGTAAACAATGAGGCTGAGCCGGGGAAAGAACCGCTGATTCAGAGCCGTTACTCCATCGTAATTGCGACTGCAAAGCGTGCAAGACAGCTGATCGCCGGTGATGAGGCACTGGTCATTGAGAATGGAAGAAAACCGCTTTCGATCGCGATCGACGAGCTGTACCATTCTAAGGTTAAAATTGTAGCAGAGAACGATTCCCCGGAGGAAGAGGTCTAAAAGGTGACAGAAGACCGTCCCGTGTTCATTATGTACATGGAGATGGTCTTTTCTTAGATATAGAGTAACTGTTCAGTAGGTCTGCGCATCTACTGCGCTGACCGTACGAAAACATGGGCCAGCAGGCAAAAATCCCATTGCCGTAGGCAATTTTTAATGGATTTTTGCGCGTGACTGTGAAGGTACTGAACAGTTACGATATAGAATTTTTGTGACGGTTCAAATCGATTATGGTTACAGAAATTTTTTAAATATGGTATTAGGAGAGAGTTGAATGAAATTACTTTGTATATCCCTTGGCTGCGATAAAAACCTGGTTGATGCAGAGCGTATGCTGGGTTCGCTGAGCCAGGACGGGTACACGTTTACCGATGACGAGCAGGAGGCAGATGTCATTCTGGTCAATACCTGCTGCTTTATCAACGATGCCAAGGAGGAGAGTGTCAACACCATCTTAGAGATGGCAGAGTACAAAAAGAGCGGAACCTGCAAGGCGCTCTTAGTCAGCGGCTGTATGGCACAGCGTTACAAGGAAGAGATCCTGCAGGAGGTGCCGGAGGTGGACGGTATTCTCGGTACGACCAGCTATGATGAGGTCAGCAAGGTGCTGGCGAAGGCGCTGAAGGGTGAGAGGGTATCTGATTTCCACGATTTGTCCGAACTTCCGGAGACGAAGATGCGGAGCAAACGTCTGGTGACGACCGGCGGACATTATGCTTTTTTAAAGATTTCCGAGGGCTGTAACAAACGGTGTACCTATTGTATTATCCCGTCCCTGCGTGGACCGTACCGCAGTGTGCCGATGGAGCAGCTTCTCGCAGAGGCAAAGGAGCTTGCGGATCAGGGTGTGAAGGAACTGATTCTTGTCGCACAGGAGACGACGCTTTACGGCGTGGATTTGTATGGAGAGAAGACCCTGCCGAAACTTTTACATGAACTGGCACAGATCGATGGGATCGAATGGATCCGTATCCAGTACTGTTATCCGGAGGAGATCACGGAGGAGTTGATTCAGGCGATCAAGACGGAGGAAAAAGTCTGTCACTACCTGGATATTCCGATCCAGCACGCGAGCGATGCCGTTCTCAAGCGGATGGGGCGCCGCACGAATCAGGCGGAGCTTCGGGAGCGGATCGCGCATCTGCGGGAAGAGATCCCGGATATTGCACTCCGCACGACCTTAATTTCCGGTTTCCCGGGTGAGACACAGGAGGATCATGAGGAACTGATGCGGTTCGTCGATGAGATGGAATTTGACCGCCTGGGCGTGTTTGCGTACTCTGCAGAAGAGGACACACCGGCAGCCGGATATCCGGATCAGGTGCCGCAGGAGGTCAAGGAAGACCGCCGCGACGAGATCATGGAGCTGCAGCAGGAGATTGCCTTCGAGAAAGCCGAGGATATGAAGGACCGTGTGCTTGAGGTTATGATCGAGGGAAAAGTGGCAGATGAGAATGCTTTCGTGGGACGTACCTATAAGGACGCGCCGAACGTAGATGGTTTGATTTTTGTCAATGCGGATGTTCCGCTGATGTCCGGCGATTTCTGCCGTGTCCGCGTAACGGGAGCACTCGAATATGATTTGATAGGAGAGTTGGCTGATGAATTTACCGAATAAGCTTACGACGCTTCGCGTCATCATGATTCCGTTTTTTGTGTTTTTCCTTCTCTGGCAGAATGGTGAAAACCGTACCTTCCGTATGATTGCACTGGCACTGTTTATCATAGCCAGCCTGACCGATCTTCTGGATGGAAAGATTGCCAGAAAGTACAATCTGGTTACGAACTTTGGAAAATTTATGGATCCGCTCGCGGACAAGCTTCTAGTGTGCTCGGCGCTCATCTGTCTGATCGAGCTGAACGCGCTTCCAGCCTGGATGGTTATCGTCATCATCAGCCGGGAGTTTATCATCAGCGGATTCCGTCTGATCGCCTCGGACAACGGAGTTGTCATCGCCGCCAGCTATTGGGGCAAATTTAAGACGACGTTTCAGATGGTATCGGTGGTGTTATTGATTCTGGATATTCAGGCGCTTGCGTTTGTTACGACGATCTGTGTCTGGATCGCGTTGCTGCTGACGATTGTGTCACTTGTTGATTATATTTACAAGAATCATAAAATACTGACAGAAGGGAGTATCTGATATGATAGTCGAACTGATCTCGGTAGGAACAGAGCTGCTGCTTGGCAATATCGTCAATACCAATGCGCAGTATTTATCGGAAACGTGTGCAAAGCTGGGGCTTAACGTCTATTACCAGACGACGGTAGGGGACAACCGGGAGCGTATGACAGAAGTCTTCCGGACGGCGCTCTCAAGAGCCGATCTCGTTATCATCGGCGGCGGTCTGGGACCGACGGAGGATGATATCACGAAGGATGTCTGCGCGGAGCTGATGGGAATGCCGTTAGTCGAGGATCCGGAGGTGCGGGCACATCTGGAGGACTGGTACCGGCAGCGCAAGCGCACCGATATTCCGGATAGCAACTGGCGTCAGGCGCTGGTGCCGGAGGGCGCGGTGGTATTTTCCAACACAAACGGCACAGCTCCGGGACTTGCCCTGGAGAAAAACGGTAAGACCGCGATTCTTCTTCCGGGACCGCCGAACGAACTGTATCCGATGGTGGAAGATCAGGTTTGTGCTTATATTCAGAAACGATCTGACTGTGTGATCTATTCCCAGATGCTCAAAATCTGCGGATACGGGGAGAGCAAGGTGGAGGAGATGCTTCTCGACCTCATCGACCAGCAGACGAACCCGACGATTGCGACCTATGCAAAGACGAAAGAAGTACATCTGCGCGTGACCGCGAGAGCCGAGAGCGAAGACGCGGCAAAACAGCTGTTAAAACCGGTTATCAAAGAGATCAAGAAACGGTTCGGTAATGCGGTTTACACGACGGATGAGCATGAGAATCTGGAGGATGTCGTTGTCCGCCTCTTAAAGAAATACGACCTGACTGTGACAACCGCAGAGTCCTGCACAGGCGGTCTGATCGCCGGACGCATCGTCAACGTGCCGGGGGCTTCAGAGGTCTTTAACGAGGGATACGTGACGTATTCCAACAAGGCAAAGAAAAAGATCCTGGGCGTCAGCAAGGCGACCCTGAAAAAATACGGCGCGGTCAGCGAACAGACGGCGCGTGAGATGGCTGCAGGCGGTGTATTTACGACGGATGCGGATGCCTGTATCGCTGTGACCGGCATCGCCGGACCGGACGGCGGAACCGAGGAGAAACCGGTGGGACTCGTCTATATCGCATGTTATATGAAGGATAAAGTCAAAGTAGAGGAATACCATTTCCGCGGAAACCGCGAGAAGGTGCGTGAGCAGACGGTGATTCAGGCACTGGATCTGCTGAGACGGTCGATTATTAAGAATTATAAAAAAGATTGATCATGTAAAGGAGGGAGAGCTGACAGGCGGGGAGAAATAGCCGGAAACGAGCTGTTTTTAGAGCGTCATGGATCAGGCTCTCCTTTTTTAGGAGGCGGGGACGATGATTTGGTATAAATATCTGTATCTGGGAGAAACTGCTAAAAAGCATCGTTTTTCGATTCTACAGAAACTCCGCCTCGGAAAGGTACAGCCGGGCGTTCACGTGATCACGCCTGCCTCAGGCGGACACAACCTGCTTGATATCCTGCCTGCCTATGTGCTCCGGCAGAATTATTACCGGGAGCAGGCGGATCTGCTGATCGTAGGGGTCGGCGCGAGCTACCAGGATGCCGTGGAGACGGTGGGGCGGATTGTGGATGAGACGTACCGCGAGACGGGTGGATTTGATGTGAAGACGTATCTGAGAGAGAAGGAAGACAGGCTGAGAAAAAAGAGGTAAGTATTTTGCAGCCTTTGATGAAGATTTTTTGGACTGAAAATGTCTTTTGACACCAACATCATATGATACAGAGCTGATACATGAATTTGTCAATGAAAGAATAAGAAGTGGGAGGGGATGGATTGCTGCATATTTTGTTCATAATCTTGAAAATACTCGGAATCCTGCTTCTTGTCATTCTGGGACTGTTGTTTTTGTGCCTGCTGGCGGTTTTATTTGTCCCGATTCGATACCGGGGGAACGGAAGCTACCACAGTATCAAGGATTTTGGCGTGCATCTGCATATCCATTGGTTGCTTCATGCGGTGTCGCTGCGGATTGCTTATGAAAATGGGCTTCGATATGCGGTTAAGTTGTTTGGATTCCGGATTTTCGGGAGTGAGAGTGAAGAGAAAGATACGGAATCTGGGCGTGTGCGGGAAGGCACGCAGGCAGCCGATTCGGATGAGCTGGAATTTGTAAATGCGCAGGAGAAAACAGAGGATGGTGATTTAGACACCGGTGAACTGATTTTGCGGGCGGAAGCAGCATCGGAGAAGACAGACGCCGCGATCGAGAAAGCGGAGGAAACTGCCAGGCTGCTGGAGGAGGCGGTGAAGAGACGGAGTGCACAGAGGGAGGCGGAAATGTCTCCAGCTGTGAAGAATGCAGATGCATTTCCAGATGTGAAGGAGGCGGGAGTGTCCGAGGCAGAAGGAGAAACGCATCGGGCAAAGAATGAATTAAAATCAAATCCCAGCCAGGAAAAGCGTGAATCGTTCCTTCATAGAATCATTAGCTGGTTCAAACAAAAATGGAGCGCCCTGCGGCAATCCCTCTCAAAGCTGCTTACCCGAATCAACAACCTGGAGCACAAACGCCAATCCGTCCTTGCATTTATAGAAAATGAAGAAAATCAGAAGTCATTTCGCCTGATCAAACGCCAGCTCATGCGAGTTCTGCGGCATATATTTCCCAGAAAGTTGTCCGGGCAGGTTACGTTTGGCATGGAGGATCCTTATTTGATGGGACAAATTTTGAGTGTGGCGGCTTTTTTGTATCCAGTTTACGGAAAGAAGATTGATTTGACTCCGGTTATGGATGCAAATGCGCTGGACGGGGAGCTTTCGTTCCGGGGCAGAGTCCAGATTGGCGTGCTGGCATTGATGGCGCTTCGGATCTGGATGGATAAGAATGTACGGACACAGGTTTATAAATATAGAAACCGAGGAGGAAGATAATATGGCAGACAATCAGTTTGCATCGACAATCGGTGCATTATTTCAGGGTATGGATGAGTTCGTCACGACGAAGACAGTCGTGGGAGAGCCGGTGACAGTTGGCGATGCGATTATACTTCCACTCGTGGATGTAACCTGCGGCATGGCGGCGGGCGCGTTTGGTCAGTCGGCGAAAGAGAAGAATGCGGGCGGCATGAGCGCCAAGATGACGCCGAGCGCGGTGCTGGTCATTCAGAATGGCATGACGAAGGTGGTCAATATCAAGCATCAGGATGCATTGACCAAGGTTCTCGACATGGCACCGGATCTCGTCAATAAATTTGTCGGCGGAAGCACCGGACCGATCGATGCGGAGACGATGCAGACAGCTGAGAAAATGGCGGGCGAGATGGAAGAGAAGAAATAAAGAAATTAAAATCAAAACGCTTCATAGAATGATCATAGCACACGATCGAATGTCAGATGTCTCTGGCAATGATCGACTGCTATTTAACTTCTTTTGAAAACAGACATTTCAGAGAGGTATCATTCTATGAAGCGTTTATTTGGTTTAGTCCTTTTTTCAATGGGATTTGGCATGACCCTGGTGCTCATTTTCCCAAAGAATTTTCTATGGGTCAGCATCGCCATTTCTCTGATGATTGTCGGGTACAATATGTTTTGCCGATGAGATTCTATGCTTTTTCAAGCGGCAGAATCACTGTAAAGCAGCTACCCTCGTCCACCTGGCTGGATACCTCGATGGTACCGTGCATCAGGTCGATGATCCGTTTCGTGATGGAAAGTCCCAGCCCGTTGCCCTTTTCATTGGGATCAGAGTTCCTGCTGTAAAATTTTTCAAAGATCCGTTTCATCGTGGCGTCATCCATGCCGACGCCGGTATCGCGGATGGAGACACGCACCTTATCTCCTGTGATAACGAGTTTGGCAGAAAGCATACCGCCAGCCGGGGTGAATTTGATGGCATTTTGCAGGAGATTGATCCAGACCTGCTGCAGCATCTCACAGTTGCCGTAAAATTTGCACGCCGTCAAATCAATGTCGAGATTCAGATGCTTTTTCTCCCAGAGCGGTTCCAGCAGAAGAATTGCCTGCCGGATTTGTTCGTCGAGGCTGAACGTCGTGCGACCAGTCACGATCTCCTGCTTTTCCAGGCGGGAAAGCAGAAGAATGTTGCCGGTCATCGTGGTGAGCTGGCGCGTGCTGTCGATGATGATGCGCGTGTATTCATTCCGGTCCGCCTCTGAGAGCGATGGATCCTGCAGCAATGTCGCATAGCCCTCGATGGCGGCGAGCGGTGTCTTGAACTCATGGGAAACTGTGGTCACGAAATCATTTCGCAGCGATTCGATGCTGTTTAACTCCTGCACCATACGGTTAAAATTGTCGGTTAGTTCACAGATCGCCTGCAAAGACTTCGAATCTGGCACATGAACAGAAAAGTCTCCGTCTGCTACCTGCTTAGCGGCAAGGCTGATGGAACCGATGGGGCAGAGAATTTTCGACCAGAGGAACAGCGACAGCGCGATACTGAATGCAAGGCTGCTCAAAAATGACATCAGACTCGGAAAATTCGGACCGAAAATCCGAAAAACTTCGTGTTTATCTGTTCCGCTTGTGAGCAGCGAGACAAAATATCCGGTCAGCATCGGCATCAACGAGGACACCAGGAAGAAAAAGATCAGGAGGGTCAGCCAGTAGAGTGGAATCTGGAAATATTTGGTAAAGTTCTTGCTGATCATGCTTCTGTTTTCACCGCCTTATAGCCGAGACCCCGCACGGTCATGATGATAAAATCATCGCAGTTTTTAAACCGTTCGCGCAGCCGGTTGACATGCACATCGACCGTCCGTTCGTCGGTTGTCGAGTCAAGCCCCCAGATTTCGTCCATGAGCTGCTGCCTCGTGAAAATCTTATTTGGATAAGAAAGTAATTTATATAGAAGATAAAATTCTTTCTGCGGCAGAAGCGTCTCCTGCCCGTTGACCGTGACCGTCAGTGCATCGTAGTCGAGAATCGTATTTTGGCAGACAATCCGATGCTCCGTCGCGATCTTGGCGCGTTTGAGCAGGGCGCCAACCCGCAGAACCATCTCATTGACATCGATCGGCTTCACCATGTAGTCATCCGTGCCTGCCTGAAAGCCGCGCTGCTTGTCTTCGAAGCGCTCTTTGGCGGTGATAATCAGGATCGGCATCGTAAATCCACTCGTCCGCAGGTGATCAATCAGTTCATATCCGTCCATTCCGGACATCATAATATCCGAAATAATGAGATCTACATATTCAGAATCTAAAAGAGATAATGCTTTTTCGCCGCTTTCTGCCGGAAGCGCCAGATAACCATTGTTGGTGAGTACCGTGCAGAACAGGGAACGCAGTTTCGCATCATCTTCTACCACGAGAATGTGAAACATATCCGTAAATCCTCCCTATAATTCAATTAAAAAGATGTAATATCATAAATACTCATAGTATACCATAAGTACTAAATTCAGCTCTCACCTTCGGCTCGGCTTCATTAAGGACTTAGGTATGACTCGCACTAAGTTCGAAAAGACCTCACTAAGTGCTCATATTATACCACATAAGTTTAAACTGATTGTGAACGGTGCAACACATTTTTTTCATGGTTCGTTTACATTCAGTTTATATGTAGTTGAAACTCGTTTAAAAATGGGATGTTATACTAGGGACAATTAGGAAAAACCAGAAAGGAATATGCGAAATGAGTAAACTATCTTCTCTGATGGAAGCGGCAAAGCAGAATAAAAAGAAAACAGCCATCATCGCGGTGGTGGTGCTGATCGTACTTACGGCGCTTTTTATGCGTTTCAAGGGCGGCAGCAAAGGAGGTCCAGGCGGCGGTCCGGGAGGTCCGGGCGGCATGCAGGACACGCAGATGGACAATGTGGCGACGGTTGCGGCTGAGAATCCAAAGATCGGAACGATCGAGCGGACAACCAGCACATCCGGTACTGTCGAGGCATCGGACGTTGTCTATGTCTATGCGAAGGCATCCGGCGATGTGACGGGTGTCAACGTCAGCGTCGGTGATATGGTAACAGCGGGTCAGCTTCTCTGTACGATCAATACCGAACAGGTTGAGACGGCGAAAAATGCGATGGACTCCGCCTCTGTTAACCTGACCGAGGCACAGAGCAATTTAAGCCGTATGCAGCTTCTTTATCAGGGAGGAGATATTTCTGATCAGGAATGGGAGCAGTACCAGAACCAGGCGAAGACGGCACAGTTAAATTATGAATCGGCAAAATTAAACTACGACCGTCAGGTGGAATACAGTTCCGTGACCGCACCGATCTCCGGCAAGATTGAGACGATGGATATTGATGTATATGATCATGTCAACCAGCAGGCGCAGCTCTGCGTTATCTCCGGTGAGGGAGATAAAAGGGTATCGTTCTACGTATCCGAGCGTGTTATGAGCAACTTAAACCAGGGCGACGCGATGACGATTGTAAAAGATGGAACGACTTATGATGGTGTGATTACCGATGTCAGCAGCATGGCGGACGAGAGCAACGGTCTGTTTAAGATAAAGGCAGAGCTGCCGGAGGCGAACAGCCTTTCAACGGGAAGTACTGTCAAGGTAACAGTAACTTCTGAGCGTGCAGAGAATGTCATGACCGTGCCGGTAGATGCGATCTACTATGATAACGGCGTTGGAAATGTCTATGTTTACCAGGACGGAACGGTACATAAAGTGGAAGTCGAAGTGGGGCTTTATAATACAGAGCTGGCGGAGATCAAGTCGGGGCTGACGGCAGATGATCTCGTCATCAGTACATGGAGTTCCCAGCTTTATGAGGGTTCAACTGTTAACTTAAAGGGTGAAGAAACAGATGCGGCAGCAGCGGATGAAGCTGGAAACCAAAAAGCTGATGCCTCGGCAGGGTCTGAAAATGGACAGAAAGCGGGTGCTCCGGCAGATGGCGGAAACGATCAGCCTGCGGGTGATGCAGGTGCTCCGAACGATGCAAAAAATGGACAGAAACAGTAGGACAGGAGGAATGTAAGACATGGGAGTAACGAAATATATCCTGAAACATCCGGTTACTACTGTCATGGCTCTGTTGTGTCTGGTTGTATTCGGTATTTCATCGGTCTTTTCGGCAAAGCTGGAGCAGATGCCGGATATGGAGACGCCGATGCTGATTATCATGGCAAATTATTCAGGCGCAGGACCGGAGGATATCAGCGAGCTGGTAACCGAACCGATCGAGGATGCGATCGGCACGCTAGAGGGCGTGGACACGATTTCCTCCACATCGAGCGATGGACGTTCGATGGTCATGCTTCAGTACGATTACGGCACCGATATGGATGAGGCGTATGACAACTTAAAGCAGAAACTGGACAATATTCAGCGGGAGCTGCCGGATGATGTGGAACCGAGCGTTATGTCGATGAACTCCAATCAAGGAGACAGCATGATGCTTTCGATTGCACATAAAACGCAGACAAACCTCTACGATTATGTGGATCAGAAGATAGTACCTGAATTAGAGCGAATTTCTTCAATTGCAAACATTGAGACGCGAGGCGGTTCTTCTAAGTATGTCAGCATTGAATTACAGTCTGAAAAAATGGATCAGTACAATCTGACCATGCAGGATGTTGCGAGTGCGATCAGCGATGCAAACGTGGCATCCCCGTCGGGTGAGGCAGATGCCGGAAACCTGGAGCTTTCCGTTACTACCTCCTTAAAAACAGAACAGGTAAATGAGCTGCAGGATATTCCAATCAAGACGCCGGCAGGACAGATTATTTCTCTGTCGGATGTGGCAAATGTATATGAGGCAACGAAAGACCGGGGCGGCATTTCCCGTTACAACGGTCAGGAGACGATCTCCATTTCGATTCAGAAGCAGCAGGACAGCACAGATATGGAAGTGTCCTCGGCTGTCAAAGAGAAAGTTGAAGAATTGATGGCAGATGATTCGGATCTGACGATCACGGTTGCAAATGATACATCTGACACGATTCTTGATTCCTTAAAAGACGTAGCAGAGACAATGGTTCTGGCGGTTATCATCTCCATGTTCATCATTTTCCTGTTCTTTGGCGATTATAAGGCGTCCCTGATCGTCGGAAGCTCGATTCCGACTTCGATTTTGATGTCCTTGATTGCGATCACGATGGCAGGATTTTCGTTGAACGTTATCACGATGAGTGCGCTGGTACTCGGCGTCGGCATGATGGTCGATAACTCGATCGTTGTACTGGAGAGCTGTTTCCGTGCAACGGCGGAGCAGGAAGACAAGGGGGCGCTTGGCTATTTTTCAGCAGCGCTTCACGGAACCGGCATTGTCATCAACTCGATCATCGGTTCGACGATCACGACCTGTGTCGTATTCCTGCCGCTAGCATTCTTAAACGGTATGACCGGACAGATGTTCAAACCGCTGGGATTCACGATCGTGTTCTGTATGTCGGCGTCCCTGCTTTCTGCGATGACGGTGGTTCCGCTGTGTTATCTGTTCTACAAACCGAGCGAGGCGAAGCGCGCCCTGATGGGACGTCCGATTGAACGTTTACAGAAATGGTACCGCGGCATCATGGACCGCCTGTTAAACCATAAAGCGATGGTTATGGGATTTTCGGTTCTGGTACTTGTACTGACGGTAATTCTGGCGAGCGGAATGCAGACGGAGCTGATGACATCGGATGATACCGGTACGGTCAGTGTCAGCATTGAGACGCGTCCGGGTCTGAAACAGGAAAAGATCGAGGAAGCGCTGGCAGAAGCGGAGGCGATTGTTTCCGCGAGCAACCAGGTTGATTCGTACATGCTGCGTTACAACGGAGACAGCGGCGAGATCAGTGCCTATCTGAAAGATGACCGTACCATGAAAACAGACGATGTAGCCGATCAGTGGCAGAAAGAGATGGATAACATTGCAAACTGTACGATCGACGTATCGGCATCGACTTCCATGAGCTTCATGGGAAGACAGCGCGGCTATGAAGTGATTCTTCACGGCACGCAGTATGATGAATTAAAAGAAGTTAGTGATAAGATTGTCAAGGAAATGACAGCAAGAACGGATGTCATCAACATCCATTCCAGTATTGAGAATAATGCACCGATCATTACCCTGAAGGTTGATCCGGTCATGGCAAAGGCGTATGGACTTACGGCTTCCAGCATCGGAACGACGATCAACCAGATGTTGAGTGGTATCGACGCGACGACACTTAAAATTGACGGCGAGGACATTACGGTAACGGTTGAGTATCCGGAGGGCGAGTACGAGACAGTTGATAACATAAAAGATATTATTTTGACGGGAACAAACGGACAGAAGGTGGCACTGACCGATGTGGCAAATGTCGTATTTGAGGACAGTCCGGCTTCGATTTCCAGAACCGACGGTGCATATGAGATCACAATCTCTGCCGATTACACCGGTGATAATGTACAGCAGCAAATCAACAGTGAGGTAATTACTCCGAACTTAAGCGGTACAATCAGCATTGGGCAGAACAGCCGTGACCGTATGATGAAGAGTGAGTTCAGCTCCCTGTACCGCGCGATTGCGATTGCAGTATTCCTGGTATTCGTTGTCATGGCGGCACAGTTTGAGTCTGTGAAGTTTTCCATCATGGTTATGACGACCATCCCGTTCAGTTTGGTTGGTTCCTTCGGATTACTGAAGCTGACCGGCGTCAGCATCAGTATGACGTCCCTGCTTGGCTTCCTGATTCTGGTCGGAACTGTTGTAAATAACGGTATTCTCTACGTGGATACGGTCAACCAGTATCGCTCCTCGATGGATCTGCGGACAGCGCTCATTGAGGCAGGTGCGACCCGTATCCGACCGATTCTGATGACAAGTATGACAACCATCCTCTCGATGATTCCGATGGCACTGGCAATCGGAAGCAGCGGTTCCACGACACAGGGTCTGGCGATCGTAGATATCGGCGGTCTGACCGCAGGTGTGATTGTCGCGCTCTTCATGGTTCCAGTATATTACGCACTGCTGAGCCGGAAACCGAAGGAAGAGATACCGGATGTGGATTAGATATAGGTTAATTGAAAAAATATTGTAGGAAATAAAATATTTGCTGCGGAAATATCGTGTTACTGTACACGGGTAGGCACTTTTGGAACCGAAAGTGCCGTAAGAAAACGTGGTGGCGGCAGGAATTTGCCGTATTTAAATGCGAAGCCACGGCAAATTCCGTTACTGGGCACGATGCGTGAACAGTAACAATATCGTAACTGTGAGGAAAGAAACGGTTGCGATATTTCACAAAAATGACACGAAGATATGGTATGGTTAAAATAATGGAAAAACGACTGAAAACAACTGCGTTAAATGAAAGCAGAATAGGAATGGTTGTTAAAATCAGATAGAACGGAATGGAGTGACATACATGAATCAAAATAGAAGATTCTGCCTGACCCGCCGGATTGCCTCTGGCGTGGCAGCCTGCTCACTGGGAGTATTCCTGGCGGCAGGTGCGCCGGTCCAGGTATTGGCAGCCAGCCCGCAATTTGCATATTCCACAGAAAAATGGGCTTCGCTGCAGGATGATAAGCTCGAATTTGACGAGATTGCTGATCGGATCCATGAGTACAACAGCACAGTGGAGAAGAACCGGATCGAGTACAAGGATTATCAAGGCAAAGACAGCAATGAGATCGCGCAGGAATATTATGACGCGGCAGATGAGATCGAGAGCAGTATCGAGTACCCGGATTCAGACGATGCGAACTATGGTTCTTCGCTGGCGGCAGCACAGAGAAGCGAGGCTTCCGCGACTCAGATGCGCGAGCAGGGCGATAATAACGTCGATGATGCGAATGTTAAGGCGTGGGGGTATACGCAGACCGAGAAATCGTTGGTACAGCAGGCGCAGAACCTGATGATCCAGTACTGGAATGCCCAGGAAAACTTAAAGAGTGTGCAGAATCACGTGTCCAAGGCAGAAAAAGACTATGAGACGGCAAACTTAAAGTTTTCATCCGGAAGCGCGACCCAGACGGATGTGCTGGATGCCAAGGAGACTCTTTTAAAGGCGCAGGCGTCCATCACGACGGCGGAGAGCAATATTGCATCGACGAAGGAATCCCTGTGCCAGATGCTTGGATGGAAATATGGCGCATCAGTAGAAATCGGTGCATTACCAGACCCGCAGGAACAGATGAGTGCATCGATCAACCTCGAAGAGGACATTGCAAAAGCGCAGGAGAATAACTATCAGTTAAAGATTCTGGCGCGTCAGGTCAGCAATGCGATGACGAGCACTCTCAAAGAGCAGTATCAGACGACTCTGATCAGCGGGAAGGAGGCAGTCAAGTCGAATGTCCAGTCGGCTTATCAGAATCTGAAGCTGTCTGAGGCACAGTATGAACAGGCAAAACGCAGCTTTGAATTAGAAGAAAAGACTAAATACACCAACGACCGCAAACTGGCAGCCGGACTCATCAGCCAGAATGCATACCAGAGCGCGACCTATTCCTATGAATCGGCATCTGTGGTAAGAGAGACGGCAGCCATGTCGCTTCTTCAGGCGCAGTTCGCCTACCAGTGGGCGGTTGACGGTCTGGCGTCCACGCAGTAGAAAGGGGTGGGCGGATGATGCGAAGAAATAATTTTACCCGTTCCTTTGGAATCGCTTTGGCGGCGTGTCTTCTTATATCAACCCCGGCACAGGCGGCAAAAACACCTTTGATTTCCGGCACAGAAAGTGATTCAGACAGCGAGGCAGCCGGACCGGCACTGGAGGATGGCACCATAACCGAAAACAGCGCAGACAACACCATCGCCAGCCAGTCCGGATCCTATACAGAGAAACAACTTGCAGATACCGTGATAGAATACGGAGAGCTGGAGGCGCTGATACGGCGCGGCAATGGAACGGCTGTCAGCGCCGATTACAGTTATCAGGACAGCCTTGCCGTCTACCAGGAAGCCTACAATGCGATGATTTCCGGTGCCCGGGATATGAACTATAAAGCAGATGAGCTCGAAGATGCGGGCGGAGATGAGGCACTGATCGGCACCTATGAGCGAAATGCACAAACGCTGTCGATGGCAGCGAAGCAGTATAAAAAGTCGCTCACTTCCTTAAATTCGGCGTCAAGCCGTGCGTCCAGAAACCGGACGGTCTGGCAGGTCGTAAAGACCGCACAGATCCAGTGGGGCACCTGCCGGCAGCTTCAGGACGAGGTGGAGGCGGCTGCCAAGACGGCAGAGAACTATCAGGCGCAGGTGGATCGCAGAGAGCGGGAACTGGCAGCGGGGCTTTGCACGGAGACGGATCTGCTGCAGGCTCAGAAAAACCTGCTAAGCGCCCAGACAGCATTACAATCTACGACCGATCAGGCAAATAAGGCGCTGCGCCAGCTTGCCATTTTACTTGGAAAGAGCGGAACTTCTATTACGCTGGGGGAAATTCCAGCCGTATCGGCAACGGAACTGGCTTCTATGAATCTGGATGCGGACCGCGCGGCAGCTGTCATTGCAAGTTCCAGTGTCAAATCAGCCAGACGGTACTCCGCAACCGGAGATGCGGCGCGCAAGCTGCGCCACCAGCAGATCGAGGAAGCCGAGAGCGCCGCAAGCGCCTCAGCGGATGAGCAGTACGCTGAGATAGCGGCATTAAGCCTAGAACGCGACGCGGCGCAGGCAGCCTACCAGTCTGCCGAAAAAACATACGGCGCCACCCAGATTAAGTATCAGTCCGGTGCGATTAATAAAGCAACGTATTTACAGGGTGAGGCGTCTTATCTGCAGAAAAAAGCAGAACTAGAGACTGCCGAGATTTCCCTGCGGACGGCGTATGATGCGTATGAGTGGATGTTGAAAGGGGTTGCGTGAGGATTAAGTGATTGCGTTTCCTAAGATTGTATGTTTTGTATGGATATGTGAAATGGAATTTTATAAGATGGGTTTGAAAAAGGATGTGCCAAGGCACATTCTTTTTCATGCTTTCGGTGTGAGAACAAATTTGTATTTGCGTATTGTTCCGGTCAATGGTACAATCATAGGCGGAATTTTGAACCGGTAAACGATAGACTGAAAGGGTACGCCCGTTCACGGACCCATGGAAAAGGCCGGAAACGAAAACGGGAGGAACATATAGATGCAGCAGGAGAATATGAAGATATTGGAATCTCTGGAAGATTTTCGGCATTTTTCGGAAAAAGAGCTGGAAATACGGTTTGACCAGCTTAAGAAACAGATTGTACCAGCGGACAAGACAATCCGGGAGCAGGCAGAAAAGCATTGGGGGCATGTGGCAAAACCGCTTGGCAGTCTGGGAGTCCTGGAGGAAGATATTGTGCGGGCGGCGGCAGCGCAGGGGGAGGAAGTGCCAGACTTCTCCAAGCGTGCGCTTTTGATTTTTTGCGCGGATAATGGGGTGGTTGAAGAAGGGGTATCACAGACCGGGCAGGAGGTTACGGCGGCAGTTGTTTCGAATATGACACGCGGGAGGAGCTGTTCCTGCCTGATGGCAGAAAAGGCAGAGACAGATGTGTTTCCGATCGATATGGGAATTGCCTGTGAGGTAGAACATCGGGGAGAACTTCATCCCCTAACGGAACGGAAAATCCGCCGTGGAACTTCCAATTTTACAAAAGCAGCAGCGATGACGCGCCAGGAGGTGTTGACAGCCATTTTGACGGGAATCGATGCAGTGCGTGTGCTGAAGGAGCAGGGGTACCGCTTGTCTGCAGTGGGTGAAATGGGGATCGGCAATACGACGACCAGCAGTGCGGTCGCATCGGTTCTGCTGCAAAAGGATCCAGAACTTGTCACTGGAGCTGGGGCGGGTTTAGATTCGGCTGGATTGAAACGGAAAACGGAGGCAATCCGGCGTGGAATCGGACTGCATCACCCGGATCCCATGGATGGCATGGAGGTATTGCAAAAGGTAGGCGGATTCGATCTGGCGGCGATGGCAGGTGCTTTTTTGGGCGGTGCCATCTATCATGTTCCGGTTGTGATTGACGGGGTTATCGCGGCAGCTGCGGCGGCAGCTGCTGGAAGAATTGCACCGGCAGCGACGGACTATATGCTGGCAGCCCATGTATCGGCGGAACCGGCGTCTATCTGGCTGCTTGATTTGATAGGAGTAACTCCGGCTATTCAGGCGGGACTTCGACTCGGAGAAGGTACAGGGGCGCTGGCGCTGTTTCCACTGCTGGATATGGCGCTGTCCATTTACCGGGATATGGATACGTTTGCGGAGATGGAAATAGAGGAATATAAGCCGCTGGTGTGATGAGATATACGGATTAAAACATTTTTTGCGTATGTTTTTAAAGCATGGAAACTGCTGCAATTCGGTGAAAAAGAGGATAAATGAACGATGTTATATATAGTTACAGGCGGCAGTGGCAGCGGTAAGTCCGAATATGCCGAACAGACTGCCGTGCAGTGCTGGAACGGGAACGGTGGGACACTCTGGTATCTGGCGACGATGCGGATTTGGGATGATGAAGGCAGAAAACGGGTGGAGCGCCATCGGCGGATGCGCGCGGCAAAAGGGTTTGAGACGATTGAGCGGTATACGGAGTTAGAAACATTAGAATTAGAGGAGAGATTCGAAGAGTCCAATTCGGCTGGTTTGGACGATGAACAGGAAAACGATAGTTTGAAGCGCTGGGAGTCCTGCCGAGTGGCACAAAAACCAGTGCTACTCCTTGAATGTATGTCCAACCTTGTCCTCAATGAATTTTATGCTCAGGAAAATGGTGCGCAAGAGCGGATTCTGCAAGGAATAAAACACTTGCAAAACCAGTGCCATGACCTTATCATTGTAACGAATGAGATCTTTTCGGACGGTGTGACGTATGATCTGGAATCGGAGCGGTACATAGAGCTTCTGGGACGGATCAACCGGGAACTGGGACAGATGGCGGATTCGGTGACGGAAGTGGTGTATGGAATTCCGCTTGCGGTGTCAACACCTGTTTTTGCAGCCGATGAAAGGACAAAAGATGTAGGGTAGTCAGTGAGTGGAACAGAGCGGAATGCCTGCTAAAGTTATGGTTGCCAGAATAGAGTCAGGGGGATCGAAGATTGAATCTGATAGGAAGTTTTGTCATTGCATTTTCCATGTATTCACGCATTCCGATGCCGCGCATGGACTGGACGGAAGAGCGGATGCGCTATGCGCTTTGTTTTTTTCCGCTGATCGGGGCGGTGATCGGGGCGATAGAGATAGCCACGTTTGCGCTCTGTGAAATTTTGAGTGCTGGAGTTCTGTTCCGGACCTGCCTGTTGACGGCGGTTCCACTATTGATTACTGGTGGAATCCATATGGACGGGTATCTCGATGTGACGGATGCGCGCCATTCCTACGGCGAGCGGGAAAAAAAGCTGGCGATTTTAAAAGATCCCCATACGGGGGCGTTTGCGATCATCGGTCTGGGGCTGTACCTGCTTCTCTATGCGGGGGCAGTTTCTGAGCTTGTGGGAGCAGATGTGTGGCTGCTGCCGGGGGCGCTTATGTTGGAACGCGCCTGCAGCGGCTATTCGGTGGTGGCATTTCCAAAGGCGAAAAAGGACGGGCTTGCCGCTGAATTTTCCAGAAGTGCCGAGACAAAGGTTGTTCGCGTGAGTATGGCAGTTTTAGCAGTGTTGGCGATCAGCTGGATGATTTACTGGGGACATCTGCGCGGCGCTCTGGCAGCCTTAACAGCACTTGCGACTTTCGTTTGTTATTATCGTTTTTCCATGCGGGAATTTGGCGGCATCAACGGCGATCTGGCAGGGCATTTTCTGCAGAGCTGCGAGCGGAATGTGGTGCTGGTGCTGGCGGCGATGCGGCTGGCAGGTACGTGCCTGCGGTTTTTAAATTTTTAAGCGAGGAAAAGCAGAATGATTTTTATAATTGGCGGCAGGGAACAAGGAAAGACAGCGTATGCGATGAAATTGTGGGAAAAACGTACTTTGGAACGGAGGAAAACAAAAGACTTATCCACCGTTCTGAATCGATCGAAAAATCCAGAAGCGTGTAGAGTTACGGCACGCATCGCGGATGGGAGATTAGAAACGGACGAACAGACGATCATGCAGGCGGATCTGATCACGCATTTTGAACTGTTTGTGAGGCGTGAGATGGAAGCCGGGCGCGATCCATACGTGTTTGCAGAACGCCTGATGCAGGAAAATCCGGATGCATTCGTGACGGCGGATGAAATCGGCTGCGGCATTGTGCCGATGGAAGCATTTGAGCGCGATTATCGGGAGACAGACGGGCGCATTTGCCAGCGGATCGCCGCATATTCGGAGGAAGTGCACCGGGTTATCTGCGGTCTGGGAATGCGGATCAAATAAAAGAATAGTTGGGAGTAGACAAAATGACAGCAATCAGTAAAGTATTGACAGGAATGATAGAAGGCAGAATGGTCGGATATCACTTAGCTGCGATTCTGGCAGGTTATCTTCTGGATCTGTGCCTGGGTGATCCGCATTCGATGCCGCATCCGGTCCGGGCGATCGGAAATCTGATTGTGTGGCTGGAAAAATATTTGCGTCCAGCTGGAAAAAAGCATGCAACGGAACGGGGGGAACGCCGCGCGGGCGTTCTTTTTGTGTGTCTGGTGCTGCTTGTGACAGGCAGTGTGGCAGGCGCAATCCTCTGGATTTCCCGTCTGGGCGGCATCTGGATTCAGACAGTAGTCGAGGCGGTCATGACTTACTATCTGCTGGCGGCGCGCTCCCTGCGGGATGAGAGCATGGCGGTCTGCCGGAAGCTGGAGGCTGGAGAGATCGAGGGAGCCCGCTATGCAGTGTCGATGATTGTCGGGCGCGATACGAAACCTCTTTCAGAGGCGGGGATCGCACGGGCGGCAGTTGAGACGGTAGCGGAAAATGCGTCGGATGGAGTGATTGCGCCTTTGTTTTATCTGGCGATCGGAGGTCCGCTTCTTGGCTGGCTGTACAAGGCAGTCAACACGATGGATTCGATGGTCGGATATAAAAATGACAGGTATCTGCATTTTGGACGCGCGGCAGCAAAACTGGACGATCTGGTAAACCTGATTCCGTCGCGTCTGGCAGCGCTTTTATTGATAGTCTCTGCATACCTTTTACGATATGACGGAAAGAATGCTTACCGTATCTGGCGGCGTGATCGCCGGAACCACAAAAGCCCCAATTCCGCGCAGACCGAGTCGGCATGCGCTGGCGCGCTGGGCTTGCGACTGGCGGGCGATGCCTGGTATTTCGGCAAGTTAGTTACGAAGCCATATATCGGTGATGAGATACACCCGATTGAACCGCAGGACATCCGCCGTGTCAACTGCCTGATGTATGGAGCGGCGGGAATCATGGGACTTCTGGCACTGGTGATGCGGGCCGTGATTTTGTTTTGATAAGGGAATTTTAACAAAGAAGAATATAAAAAAGGCAAAAAATCCAAATAATGAAACAATCAAACAGATAAAAATATCAAAAACAGAACGAACGAAGGAAAGAGTAACCAGATAAAGAATACACAAAAAAGAGGGAACAACAGGGAGGAAGCATCTATGCCATACACGCACGGCGGCGATATTTACGGTGATGCAGCCGTAGAGTTAGATTTTTCAGTCAATACAAATCGTCTTGGAATGCCGCAGGCTGTCCGTGATGCTGTGATGGCATCGGCGGCTGCTTGGGAACAATATCCGGATGCTTTATGCCGGAAGCTGCGGCGTGCAGCGGCTGCTTTTTATGAGGCAGACGGCATGCCGATTCCAAAGGACTGGCTCGTGTTTGGAAACGGTGCTTCGGATATTTTATATGCAGTTGTCTTAGCGATTCGGCCCAAACAGGCGATTTTGCTGGCACCAGGATTTTCGGAGTATGAGCAGGCGCTTCGGATGTGCGGCTGCGAGATCCGGTGGCTTCATTTAAAGGAAGAAAATGGATTTTCCCTGGAGAGTGCGAGGGAAGAATTGTATGCCATGCTTTTCGATGGCTCCGGGGATGCATCGAAGATAGATTCGGACCCAACTTTATCCTCTAAACATGAAAACGTCTGGGAAAAAATTCTGATTCTCGGAAATCCCAATAACCCGACAGGGCGCGCCATTTCAGCCACCGAGCTGGAAAGGTTGGCAGAGGTCTGCCGGGAAACACATACCTGGCTTATGCTGGACGAGTGTTTTCAGTGGTTTTTGGATACACGGAGAGAATGTTCGTTTGTTGGAAATTTGTTAAATGGTGTTGGAGATCACGTTATCCTCTTAAATGCCTTGACCAAAATCTGCTCAATGGCAGGCCTTCGCCTGGGCTATGGCATCATCCCCAATGCCGGACTCCGGGAGCGCCTCGAGAAGTTCCGCCAGCCGTGGAGTGTCTCGGCTCCGGCACAGGCGGGCGGGGTGGCGGCATTTGCGGTACTGGCGGATCATTCAGAAGGAAATCTGCTGGAATGGACGGTTAAATCTTTGCAGACGGAACGTCCGCGGCTGGCGGAAAAACTGGAAGAACTGGGATTTATCGTTTATCCGTCCCAGACAAATTATCTGTTGTTCCGTTCGCCGGATGAGGATTCGCGCGATTACAAACAGGGATGTTTAGAGCATGGCATTTTGATTCGCGCCTGTGAGAATTTTGAAGGGCTGAACCGTCATTATTACCGGGTGGCGGTGCGGAACCGGGGAGAAAATGAAAGTTTGATAAATATTTTGAAAGAGGTACAATCTGAAGAAAAACACAATGTGAATTTGTAATATAAAACGAAACCATAAAATAGCCTCTGTCATTTGAAAGGACAAATGGCAGAAAAATAGTTTCGGTTAAGCACAAAATAGCTTCGAATTAAATAGCTTTGAGCAACCATTATTTGGTAAGACACTCAAAAATAAGGAGGATTTCACCGTGGCAAAAGCAATCATGATACAGGGAACGATGTCCAATGCGGGAAAAAGCCTGCTGGCGGCGGGACTCTGCCGGATTTTCAAGCAGGACGGCTACCGCGTGGCGCCGTTTAAATCGCAGAATATGGCGCTGAACTCCTATATTACCAGCGAGGGATTGGAAATGGGACGCGCACAGGTAGTGCAGGCGCAGGCGGCGGGCTGTGAGCCATCGGTGGACATGAATCCGATTCTCTTAAAGCCATCCAGCGATGTCGGTTCTCAGGTGATCGTGCGCGGTGTCCCGATCGGCACAATGCCCGCGAAGGAATATTTCAAGTATAAAAAGCAGCTAATCCCGGAAATCAAGAAAGCGTTTCAGCACTTGTCCGAACAGTACGATATCATCGTGATCGAGGGCGCCGGCAGCCCGGCGGAGATCAACTTAAAATCGGATGATATCGTGAACATGGGAATGGCGCGCATGGCGGGTGCGCCAGTGCTGCTTGCCGGGGACATCGACCGGGGCGGTGTGTTTGCACAGCTCTATGGAACGGTAGCGCTTCTGGAACCGGATGAACAGGCGATGGTAAAGGGGCTTATCATCAACAAATTCCGCGGCGATAAGACGATCCTGGATCCAGGTGTTGAGATGATCGAGAAATTATGCAAGATTCCGGTGGTCGGCGTCGTTCCGTACATGGATGTGGATATCGAGGACGAGGATAGTTTAAGCAGCCGCCTTTCATCCACAGGGCGGAATAATACCCTTAAACAGGAAAACGAGTCATCTGAAAAACATGTAGAGGCATGGATCGACATTGCAGCCATCCGCTTTCCGCGTTTATCCAATTTCACTGACCTGAACGTCTTTGACCCGATCCCCGGCGTTTCGGTGCGTTATGTGAGCCGCCTGTCTGAGCTGGGGCGACCGGATCTGATTGTTCTTCCGGGAACGAAGAATACGATCGAGGATCTGCTCTGGATGCGGCAGAATGGTCTGGAAGCGGCAGTTTTAAAGAAAGCAGCCGGAGGAACGCCGATCTGGGGCATCTGCGGCGGCTATCAGATGATGGGACAGACGCTGTCAGATCAGGAAGGAACCGAGGCGGGTGTGCCTGGGCGTACGATCTCCGGTATGGGACTTCTGCCGTTACAGACACAGTTTCAGGAAGAAAAGACCAGGACGCAGGTCAAGGGATGTTTCGGGACGGTCAGCGGTATCTTTTCCGGGCTTTCGGGGATGGAGGCGGAAGGGTATGAAATACATATGGGAGAGACATCATCGGTCGGCGGTGATATTGTTAAGAACGTGATCAAGGAGCAGGAAAAAGCCGTAAATCATAGTTTATTGAAACTCAGGGAAGAACAGGCGGGAAACCACACTGAAAAACAGGATGGCTGCTGCCGGGACAACCTCTACGGCACTTACGTCCACGGCATTTTTGACAAGGCAGAGGTGGCGGAGACGATAGTCTGTGCGCTGATGAAAGAAAAAGGAATGGAGCCGGAAGTCGGCGGATTGTCGTTTGATTATGAGAAATACCGGGAAGAGCAGTACAACCGGCTGGCAGACACGATGCGGAAGTACTTGGATATGGAAGCAATTTACCGGATTCTGGAAGAGGGAGTGTAGATAGATGGATGAGAAAATGAAAGAACTCAGTCAGGTATTGCCGTCGGAGATCGAGGCGAGAAGTTTTGAGATTATCACCGAGGAGCTGGGGGAACGGACATTTCCGGAGAAAGAAGCACCAATTGTGAAACGCGTGATTCACACGACAGCCGACTTTGAGTACGCAGATTCGCTTGTATTTTCACCGGGCGCAGTCGATAAGGCGTTGGAAGCCCTGAAAAATGGGGCGTGCATCGTGACTGATACGAATATGGGAAAATCCGGTATCAACAAGCGCGCGCTTGCGTCGCTGGGCGGTGAGGTCTACTGTTTTATGGCGGACGAGGATGTCGCGAAGAAAGCGGCAGCGTCCGGGACCACCCGTGCGGTTGCCAGCATGGACAAGGCGGCAGAAATGGGAAAAGACTGTATTTTTGCAGTTGGGAATGCACCGACCGCGCTGGTGCGTCTGTACGAGTTGATTCAGGAGGGAAAAATCCACCCGAAGCTCATCATCGGCGTGCCGGTCGGCTTTGTCAATGTCGTGCCGTCCAAGGAATTGATTATATCCTTGCCGGACACTCCTTATATTGTGGCAAGAGGCAGAAAGGGCGGCAGCAATGTAGCCGCCGCGATCTGCAATGCATTGATTTATCAGTTGACGCGCAAATAAGATGTGATGGTGTTAAATCTGCGGTATTAAAATGTACATGGATGCATTCTCAAAAGATATGCTGGATATGGGCGGATGTTTATCAGCAGCCAAAGCCACCGCCGCCACAGCAGCAGCACAGAAGCAGGATCCAGATCAGGCAGTCGCAGTTGTTGCCGCCGCATCCGTGATCAAAGCATCCGCCGCCACATCCGCCGCAGCACAGAAGAATCAGAATCAGGAAGAGACAGTTGTTGTTGCCGAAACCGCCGCATCCACAGCCACAATTACAGCCGCAGCTTCCTCCGTTGTTATCACATCCGCAACCGCAGTTGGTAGCCGCTAAATCACTCATGGTTATGTCCTCCGAGATTTTCTATACACTTCATCATATGAGGGGCAGCTTGCCACAGTTTCCATAAATCAGGAAAATTAGGACGGAAATATTTTACTATAAATTTTTTGTTGAAATAATCGAGATAACCGGGCGGATCGACATGGATGTTTATTCATAACGATTTGTCACAGAACATTGTACAACGAAATGAAAAGAGGAATGAAAATGGAACCGTTATATTATCAGACACCGTATGTAAAAGAATTTGATGCCATCGTCACTGCCTGCCGTCCGGCAAAGCACGGATTTGAGGTGGAACTTTCCCAGACCGGATTTTACCCGGAGGGCGGCGGACAGCCGTCGGACACCGGACGGATCGGGGAAGTGCATGTGACACATGTGGAGGAGAAACATGGCGAGGTTGTTCATGAGACGGACGCGCCGCTGGAGGTGGGAAGCACCGTTCACGCGGCCATCGACTGGGAACAGCGTTTTTCCAACATGCAGCAACATACGGGAGAACATATCATATCGGGGCTGATTCATGCCGCATACGGATATGATAATGTCGGATTTCATATGGGACACGATGAAGTGACGGTCGATCTGAATGGTCCGCTTAACTGGGAACAGTTAAAGGAAATCGAGAAGAAGGCAAATGCGGTTGTCTGGGCGAATCTTCCGGTACAGGTGACATATCCGGGTGAGGAGGAATTGAAAACCATCGATTACCGCAGCAAGAAAGAGCTGACCGGTCAGGTTCGCATCGTAGAGATTCCGGGGGCGGATATCTGTGCCTGCTGCGGCACACACGTGGATTACACGGGAGAGATCGGCGTGATCAAGGTGCTTTCCCTGATGAATTACAAGGGCGGCGTGCGTTTCTCCATGCTCTGTGGTGACCGTGCGCTGGAGAATTTTGAGGCGAAGACGGAGCAGATGCAGACGATCTCTAACCTGCTTTCTGCAAAACCGGAGAAGGCGGCGGAGGCGGTCAGCCATCTGAAAGAGGAGAGCGGGCGCAAGGACGGTGAGATCAACCACCTCTGGCAGCGCATTCTCACCATGCAGGCAGACGTCTATCCGCAGGATCAGAAAGCGCTGGCTGTATTTGAGCAGGGCATGACGCCAGTTCTGGTGCGTCAGTTTGCAAATCTGCTATTGGAACAGGAAAAAGGAGAGACCGTGCTGGTGTGCTCTGGCGATGACGCGTCAGGTTATAACTACACAGCCGGAAGCCTCGGCCGTGATATGCGTGCATTCGGAAAAGAATTAAACGCCCGTCTGCAGGGACGCGGCGGCGGGAGCACCCAGATGGTGCAGGGAACATTCCGGGCGTCGCGGGAAGAAATTGAAAAGGTCTTTCAAGAGCTGGCGCGGATAGAAGAGTAGCTGTTTAGAAGGTTTGCGTGTTTACTGCGTGAAATATGAAAAACGGTTTGACTTAGATTCATAAAACGGAAAAAAGCTTTCTGTGCAGCAGAGCCAATCTGCCATGCAGCCAGAAAGCTTTTTTATACAGTTTCTATCGCATCATTCAAACATTTTTTTATACGACGGCAACGTACATACCATGTACACCTCAGAAGAGAGCTTACTCTCCCTGATACATAAATTTAATCAGTCGGTCTAAGTCCTCTTTCTCATAAGCAACCAGCTCCAGCTCTTTGATATAGCCATTGGAAAAAATATTTGCCATCGACAGATACTGGGACAGCTTGGATTTCAGGTTGATGCGGTCGCCCTCCGGGGAAACCAGTTCGACGGTTCCTTTGCAGGAATCAATTACTTTAAAAAATGTGTTTACATCGGAAATGTTCTGGATTTTCATATTTAGCTCTCCTTCATGGATTGGCACACAACCCTGTGTGCAGTTTATAATTTCGTCAATCTTTTAACAATGATAATTATAACAGACCTCTATAAAGGGCGCAATGCTCACATTTTCCAAAAAAATCCTTAAAAAAATATCCCTGTATGTCAAAAATACAGGGATGTCCAAGAAAAGATTGTCTATTAATTGTCAAAATCAATATGAAACGTGTCGTTATTTGCGGTAATATGAACATAGGAGAGATTGAAAGACTCATCCAGAATGTCTACCTTGTATTCAAATACGACGCCATTGTCTTTTTTGGAGAGAAACAGGTAGGTTCCATTTTCTTTTTCCTCCATCTGATCGCAGATGTCGTTGTAGATATCCTCGCCGTTTACCTCGCCCGGATAGCCGGAAGCTTTGATCTTGTCTTCGATTGCTTTGTAAAATTCTTCCATCGTTGTAACTCCTTTATTGGTAGTAGTCAATCTTTTTATACTCATTGTATTGAATTTAAATGTGTTATAAGTATACAAAATCTGCACCGTTCTGGCAAGACAAAACAAGGATTACTTTTTACGTATACGGGTATTAATAAAAGAGGGTTACTGTACACGCATACGTAAAAAGTAACGGAATTTGCCGTGGCTTCGCATTTAAATACGGCAAATTCCTGCTGCCACCACGTTTTCTTACGGCACTTTCGGTTCCAAAAGTGCCTACCCGTGAACAGAAACAAAAGAGGTTCTAAAATGAAAAATAGGTCTGCCTCATGCTTGATTTATAAAACGTGAAACCTTATAATAATACGGAAATACGGTTTTGAAGAGATGAACTCAATTCCGGTGGCATAGAAACAAACGAAGTAACTGTTCAGTAGGTCTGCGGATTTATTGCGCGTGACTGTGAAGGCACTGAACAGTTACCAAACGAAAATAGTGGGAGAAGAGAAATGTCCTATTTTCCGATTTTTATAGATATGACAGATCGGCAGGTGCTGGTTGTGGGAGCTGGAAGTGTGGCATCGAGGCGGGTCGGCGTGCTGGAAAAATTTGGCGCAGCGATCACGGTGATTGCACCGAACACTTCGGAAGAGATACGGAAGCTGGCGGATTCACGGAAAATCTGTCTGATTGAACAAACCTATGAGGAAGTTCGTGATACGATCTGGCAGGAAAAAAGCTTTTTTATGGCGCTGGCAGCGACCGGGCAGACGGGGACGGACGCAGGGATCAAGGAGGATGCGTCGAGCCATTCCGTCTGGTTTAATATGGCTTCCGATAAAAGTCAGTCAGAGTTTTATTTCCCGGCGATCGCCCAGGGCAGAGAACTGACAGCCGGATTGATTTCTGGCGGAGCAGATCCGGGATTGACGCATCGTGTAGCAAAAGAAGTACGCCGCGTGCTGGCGGAGGCAGAGGTAGAAGATACTTAATATATTTTATAGAGGAGATTAAAAATTGACAGATAAAAATAGGATCCGCGTAGGCAGCCGCGACAGTGCGCTGGCAGTTGTTCAGTCAAAGATGGCGATCGCAGCGATGCAGAATGTCTGTCCGGAGACAGGATTTGAATTGATCACGATGAAAACGACGGGAGACAAGGTGCTTGACCGTCCGCTTGATGCGGTTGGCGGCAGGGGATTGTTTGTAAAAGAGCTGGATCAGGCGCTTTATGAAGGGCGGTGCGAGCTGACAGTTCATTCCTTAAAAGATATGCCGCTATGTCCGCCGGAGGAGCTGCCGGTGCTGGCGCTTTTAGAACGCGAAGATTGCCGCGATGTGCTGGTTCTGCGTGAAGGCTTATCCGAGCTTCCGGCACACCCGGTAATCGGAACTTCCAGCCGCCGCCGCGTCCTACAGGGGCAGAGATTATTCCCGGATGCAGAATTTAAGGGGATCCGAGGCAACCTGAACACGCGTTTGCGAAAGCTCGATTCTGGCGAATATGATGCGCTGATTCTGGCAGCGGCGGGGCTGATTCGTCTGGGATTTGCAGATCGCATCAGCCGTTATTTTTCTGTGGAGGAAATGATCCCGTCAGCAGGACAGGGTATTCTGGCAATCCAGGGACGGCGTGACCGGGAGATCCCTTTTGTGAAAATGGTTCACTCTGAGGAGTCTGCGGTTTTAACCAGGGCAGAACAGGGCTTTGTCGCCACGCTTGGAGGCGGATGTTCGTCGCCGACAGCAGCTTCGGCGGTGCTTGAAAATGGAAAAATCAAGCTGCGAGGTCTTTATTATAAGGAAGAAACGGGAGAAGTCCGTATTGGCTCCATTGAGGGGGAGGCAGAGAAAGCAGCGGAGCTTGGAAGAAAATTGGCGGAACAGTTATCGGGAAAGCCTGCACTGTCTCCGCTGGGGAAAGTCTACCTTATCGGCTCGGGCCCTGGCGATGCAGGGCTTTTTACTCTGCGCGGCAGAGAACTTCTGGAGCAGGCGGATGCCGTCGTCTACGACGCTTTGGCAGGCGACGCGGTACTGGGCTGGATTCCGGAGCACACGCGGAAAATTGACGTTGGTAAACGGAGTGGACGCCATTCGAAGAAGCAGGAAGAAATCTTAGAAATTTTATTAGAGGAAGCGAAAAAGGGCGGAACGATCGTGCGCCTCAAGGGCGGGGATCCGTTCGTCTTTGGACGCGGCGGCGAAGAAGCTGAATTTTTAAAGAAACATCAGATCCCGTTTGAGGTGGTTCCAGGTATCAGCTCCAGCCTGGCGGTTCCGGCATATTTTGGCATCCCGGTGACGCACCGCGGATTGGCGGGATCGTTTCATGTGATTACCGGACATCGAATGGAGGGCATGCCGGCTCTGGATTTTGAGGCACTTGCTCGGGTCGGCGGCACCTTAATTTTTCTGATGAGTGTTGCGAATGCGCCGAGGATCTGTGAGGGGCTTCTGAATGCGGGAATGAAACCGGAGACGCCGGCGGCATTTCTGATGAACGGAACCCTTGCGTCCCAGAGAATGATCCGCGCAACCCTGCAGACACTTCCGGAAGAGGGTGTGCGTCAGGGCGTCAAGGCGCCTGCCATCCTTGTGATCGGGGAGGTCTGTGCGCTTGCTGATACGTGTGCATGGAGAGAAGAAAAGCCGTTGGCAGGAAAACGGATCGTGATTACCCGCCCGAAGGAGCGCAGCCAGAAGCTGGCGGAACATCTGCGCGATGCCGGAGCGGAGGTGCTGGAATTTCCGACGATTGAGTTAAAACCGGTCTGGAAAAAATCAGAAAAAGCGGATGCTGGCACAGCGGATAAAGAAAAACTGTATGAACTGGTTCGGAATCTGGAATCGTATCACTGGCTGGTGCTCACGAGTCCGGCAGGGGCACAATATTTCTTTGAGCTTTTGAACCAGATGCAGAAAGATTTCAGGAGCCTCTCCCATCTGCGTTTTGCTGTGATCGGTGAGGGAACCGCGTCCGTCTGCCGGGAACACGGCATTTACCCAGATTATATTCCGGAGCGCTTTTATGCGGCAGATCTCGGAAAAGGGCTGGCAAAACAGGTGAAGCAGAACGAACGCGTATGCATCCTGCGCGCCAGACATGGTTCGCCGGAACTGACGCAGGCATTTGAAGCTGCCGGAATATCCTATATGGATGTGACACTTTACGATACGATCACGCCGGAGGAATCGCCGCTTGCAGAGCGCATCCGTGAACTCCTAAAAGAGGGCGCGATCGATGCGGCCACGTTTACGAGCGGATCGACGGTACAGGGATTCCTGGATATTTTACAGCCGGATAAGGAGACATTGAACGGATTTACAGCCGTCTGTATCGGAGAAAAGACAGAAAAAACCGCCAGCGCGGCGGGAATGAAAGCCGTACTGGCGGAGTCCGTCTCGGAAGAAGGGATTGAGCAGGCGCTCTATCATATGTAAACATATAAACAGACGTCTGTTCAGCAGGTTCATGAAGAAGTTTTCATATAGATTGTAAATGCCTGAACATACGGAACCGATAGAAGCGTGAGCGGGTAAATCAGCATTTTAGCTGTTTTTCTGCTGTAACCGGGCTTTTATGTTGTCCAGCAGCAGTGCAGAAACCCGCAGACCGCCGTAGCCGCTTCCAAGATGGATATCTGGTTTGTTGGCACCGTGAAAATCGGAGCCGCCGGTGGAGACCAGACCGAGACGCGAAGCTATTTCACGTAAATGAAGACTGTCGGATTGAGAGTGTGAGGAATAATAAATCTCGATGCCCATCATTCCGGCTTCTTTTAAATAGGAGAGAAGCTGCTCGGTCTTTTTCCAGCCAAGTTTATACTGGAGAGGATGTGCGAGCGCTGGTAAACCGCCAGCTACACGGATCAGGCGGATCGCTTCCTCCGGCTCAATCATCTGCTTCGGGCGGTAATATTTTTTGCCGTCCCCGAGGTATTTATCAAATGCCTGGCTGACCGAAGTGACACAGCCTTTTTCAAGCAGTGCGCGTGCAAAATGGGCACGGGTGATGACAGTGTGTTCATTTCCGTGAATTAAATCTTCATATTTAATGGGAAATCCATCTGCCTGAAATAAAGCGAGAAGCTCTTCATTGCGCCGGTTGCGGATCTCGCGGACCTGCCGCAGTGCAGATAAAAGTTCCGGGCAGTGCGGGTTCAGGTAGAGCCCCAGAATATGGATTTCTTTTCCTTTATAAGGACTGGAAAATTCGGCACCGGGAATGACAGTCAGGGAGGTGTTCTCGGCTGCCTGCATGGCTTCCGCAACGCCGTCAACTGTATCATGATCCGTCAGCGCATAGGCGGTCAGACCGCATTGGAGCGCCAGCTTTGTCACTTCGGTGGGCGTGAGTGTTCCGTCCGAAGCAGTAGAATGAACGTGTAAATCAATTAACTGCATAGATGCAGACCTCCTTCTGCTGTAAGACTACCCGCATTAGATGGAAAAGTCAAGTATGCGGCAGATACCCGCTGCAGTTTGCCAGTGTGTAAACGGGAACAAAAATGATTGTTTACATCAGATATATTTGAAAGAAGAAGCGTTATACAAAAAACAGAGCGGCTGTGGAAATTTGTACCAGGAAACGGTTGTGGGGATCAAAAAAATTTATAAGTTAATTTAAGAATAATGTTATTTTCTTTTCCTGGAATTGTGCTATACTGTAGCAGGGATATTTTCAAATAAACACATATAATAAAATTTCATGGAAAAGACGGACAGGTGATGGAAAATGAGTGAGTACAACAGAAATTCTTCAGGAGGAAGGAATTTTGAACATAGAGGATTGGAGGGCGGAACGCTGAGTTCGTGCAGCCGTGCCGGACATAGCAGTACCGGGCATCGTTCGTCGTCCGGAACATCCAGCCATACAAAAAGTACAGATGCGCACACAAGCACGGGACGCCGGGATACTGCGATGAATCGGGCGGCAGCCGGTCGGAGTGGGCATACTTCCGGGCGTTATAAAAAGAAGAGAAGAAACCGTCTGGATATTACACAGATCCTTTTGATCGTGATCGGTGTCCTGGCGGTTATCCTGATAGCGGCGATTGCCTCCCGCGGGTGCGGTGGGGGCAGCGCGGCAGGCGGGGCGACCGAATCGGATGCCGTACAGGAGAGTACCGTGGCAGATGGAGCGGTGACCGTCAACGGCGTCAATATTTACGGAATGACGCAGGAGGAGGCGCGCAAGGCGATCCTTGATTCATTTGACTGGAAGATGAAGGTCAAATACGAGGACAAAGAGGCCGACGTCACCAATCTGATGGCGGATAAAGTTGATCAGCTTCTCGAGGAGATCTATGCAAGTGATCTGAAACCGGGTGAGACATATGAAGTCAACACGGAAAATATGATCGAGGATGCCAAGGCAGAGGCAGCACTGATTGCCGGAAACTGGAACATGGCAGCCAAGAGCGGCGGTATCTCCGGTTACAATAAGGAAACGGGCAAGTTTGAGTTCAGCGAGGGCACCAAGGGACTTGTCATCGATCAGGATAAGCTGGCACAGGCGATGGTCGATGCGATTGACAAGAAAGAGTTTGATGCCGTCCTGACCGCAGAGACGAAGGAAGTCGCAGCGGATTCGTCGGTACAGGATAAGTACAAGACAATGTCCACCTACACAACCACGACGACCTCCAACAGCAACCGAAACGAGAATATCCGTCTGGCGGTCGCAGCGTTAAACGGAACGATTGTCAAACCAGGACAGGAATTTTCCTTTAACAATACGACCGGTGCGAGAACTGAAGAAAAAGGCTACAAGCCGGCAACCGCATACTTAAATGGCGAGGTTGTCCAGGAGCCAGGCGGCGGCGTCTGCCAGGTATCTTCAACCTTATATAACGCGGTTGTATTTGCGGGGCTTAAAAGTACGGAGCGCCACGCACACAGCTACGAGCCGTCCTACGTTACACCGGGCGAGGATGCGGCAGTCAGCTACGGCGGACCGGACTTCAAGTTCGTCAACAACTCGGAATATCCGCTGGCTATCAAGGCAAGCTTCAGCGCATCGGATCGAAAACTGACGATCGCACTGTATGGAGTTCCGATTCTGAAAGAGGGTGTCAAGATTCGTATGTCTTCTGAGAAGACAAGCGAGATTGATCCGCCGTCTGCGGTTTATACCGAGGATGGTTCCCTGCAGCCGGGTCAGGAAGTGCAGACAAAGGCAGCGACTCCGGGCAGCCGCTGGTCCACGGATCTGGTTACCTATGAGAATGATAAAGAAGTGAGTCGTGAATTTTTTCACAATAGCAGCTATCGTGGAAAGGCGGCGCAGATCAAACGTAACAGTTCCGCTACTGTAGCGACCAACGCAACGGAGACAACGGCGACAGCAGAAAGCACTGCGGCTGAGACAAATGCAGCTAATGAGAGCACAGCGGCACATGAGACAACCACAGCGGCACCGTCCAGCCCTGACGGCGAGACAAAAGCGCCGACCACGACAACGGCGGCATCCAACGAAGGACCGCAGGAGACAACTCCGGAGCCAGAGGAAACGAACCCGGTTGTGGAAGCAAATGGACCTGGAAGCAATTAAAACCAAGGCAAAACTAAGGTGAAATATAGAAAGTGCTGTAAGATAGATTGCAAAAATGAATGATAAAAGGGCATTCAAGCGGCATTTGAATGAAAAGCACCGCTGGATGGAGAGTCTTTCTTCATCTGGTGGCGCTTTTTTTCATATTTTATGGTTTTATCGACTATCTGAAAAAACAGTAGACAGCTTTTTTGTAATTGTTCGAAAAATAATACCGGATATAAATCAAATTTATTTGCATTTTGACGAGAATTTGTTATAATATTATCAGGTAAATTTCCATGACAATCGATTTGGGGAGATTTATTACTGAATACATTCACTATCAATAGGAGGAATATTCATTATGGCAAGAAAGATGAAAACCATGGATGGAAACCACGCAGCAGCGCATGCTTCTTACGCATACACCGACGTGGCAGCTATCTATCCGATTACCCCTTCTTCTCCGATGGCTGAGGCTACCGATGAATGGGCAACAGACGGAAGAACCAATATTTTCGGCCACACAGTTCAGATTACAGAGATGCAGTCTGAGGCAGGTGCAGCAGGTGCAGTACACGGATCTCTGGCAGCAGGCGCGCTGACAACCACGTACACCGCTTCCCAGGGTCTGCTTCTGATGATCCCGAACTTATACAAGATCGCAGGTGAGCAGCTCCCGGGCGTATTTAATGTTTCTGCTCGTGCACTGGCCAGCCATGCGTTATCCATCTTCGGTGACCATTCTGATATTTATGCGTGCCGTCAGACAGGCTGCGCGATGCTGTGTGAATCCAGCGTACAGGAAGTTATGGATTTAACCCCGGTTGCACATCTGGCATCCATCAAGGGCAAGATTCCGTTCATTAACTTCTTCGATGGTTTCCGTACATCCCATGAGATTCAGAAGATCGAGACCTGGGATTACGAAGATCTGAAAGATATGGCAGATATGGATGCGATCGATGCATTCCGTAAGAATGCACTGAACCCGAACCATCCGTGCCAGCGCGGTTCCGCTCAGAACCCGGATATCTTCTTCCAGGTAAGAGAGGCTTGCAACCCGTACTACGATGCACTTCCGGCGATTGTTCAGGAATACATGGACAAGGTCAATGAGAAGATTGGCACAGACTACAAGCTGTTCAACTACTATGGCGCTCCGGATGCAGAGCACGTTATCATTGCAATGGGTTCTGTCAACGATACCATCGAGGAGACGATCGATTACCTCGTAGCAGCTGGAAAGAAAGTCGGCGTTGTAAAGGTTCGCCTGTACCGTCCGTTCGTAGCCAGCGCACTGGTAGACGCTATTCCGGATACAGTTAAGCAGATTTCCGTATTAGACCGCACCAAAGAGCCAGGTTCCCTTGGCGAGCCGCTTTACCTTGATGTAGTAGCAGCATTAAAGGGTACAAAATTCGATCAGACTCCGATCTTCACAGGTCGTTACGGACTTGGTTCCAAGGATACCACACCGGCTCAGATCGTAGCTGTATATGAGAACACAACCAAGAAACAGTTCACCATCGGTATCGTAGATGATGTTACCAACCTTTCCCTGGAGCTTGGCGCACCGCTTGTTACCACTCCGGAAGGAACTGTAAACTGTAAGTTCTGGGGTCTTGGTGCCGACGGTACTGTAGGTGCAAACAAGAACTCTATCAAGATCATCGGCGATAATACCGATATGTACGCACAGGCTTACTTCGATTATGACTCCAAGAAATCCGGTGGTGTTACAATGTCCCACCTTCGTTTCGGTCATAAGCCGATCAAATCCACCTACCTGATCCACAAGGCAAACTTTGTTGCCTGTCACAACCCGGCTTACATCCGTAAGTACAACATGGTTCAGGAACTGGTTGACGGTGGTACATTCCTGTTAAACTGCCCATGGAACATGGAAGAGCTGGAGCAGCACTTACCGGGACAGGTTAAGAAGTTCATCGCTGACCACAAGATTAAATTCTACACCATCGACGGTGTTAAACTGGGTATCGAGACCGGTATGGGTCCGACCCGTATCAATACCATCCTTCAGTCCGCATTCTTCAAGCTGGCAAATATTATTCCGGAGGAGAGAGCGATCGAACTGATGAAGGCTGCTGCAAAGGCAACCTACGGCCGTAAGGGTGAAGACGTTGTTATGAAGAACTGGGCTGCTATCGATGCAGGTGCTCAGCACGTTGTAGAGGTTCAGGTTCCGGAAAGCTGGAAGAGCGGCGTTGACGAGGGTCTTGATATGACTCACGCAACCGAGGGAAGAGCTGACGTTGTTAAGTTTGTAAATACCGTTCAGGCTGCTGTTAATGCTCAGGAAGGCAACAATCTGCCGGTATCTGCATTCACCGATTATGTAGATGGTACAACTCCGTCCGGTTCTGCAGCTTACGAGAAACGTGGTATCGCAGTTAACGTACCGGTATGGAATCCGGATAACTGTATCCAGTGTAACTTCTGTTCTTATGTCTGCCCGCACGCAGCTATCCGTCCGATCGCTATGACAGAGGCTGAGGCAGCAGCAGCTCCGGAAGGAACAAAGACCCTGCCGTTAACCGGTATGCCGGAGTACAAGTTCGTTATGACCATCTCCGCACTGGATTGTACCGGATGTGGTTCCTGTGCTAACGTTTGCCCGGGCAAGAAGGGTGAGAAAGCTCTTACCATGGTAAGCCTTGAGAAGAACGTAGAAGCTCAGAAGGGCTTTGATTACGGCCAGACACTTCCGATCAAACAGGATGTTATTGATAAATATAAAGAGACCACCGTTAAGGGAAGCCAGTTCAAACAGCCGCTGCTTGAGTTCTCCGGTGCTTGTGCAGGTTGTGGTGAGACTCCGTACGCAAAACTGATCACTCAGCTGTTCGGCGATCGTATGTACATTGCTAACGCAACCGGATGCTCCTCTATCTGGGGTAACTCTTCACCGTCCACACCATACACCATGAACAAAGAAGGCAAGGGTCCGGCTTGGGATAACTCCCTGTTCGAGGATAACGCTGAGTTCGGTTATGGTATGCTTCTGGCACAGAATGCTATCCGTGACGGCTTAAAGGGCAAGGTTGAGGCTGTTATGGCTGCTGACCAGGCTTCTGCAGAAGTTAAGGCTGCTTGCAAAGAATGGCTCGATACGTTCGGAATCGGTGCTCTGAACGGCGCAGCTACCGATAAACTGGTAGCAGCTCTGGAAGGTATCGACTGCGATATCTGCAAAGACATTGTTAAGAATAAAGACTTCCTCTCCAAGAAATCCCAGTGGGTATTCGGTGGCGACGGTTGGGCTTACGATATCGGTTTCGGCGGTGTTGACCACGTACTTGCTTCCGGCAAGGATATCAACATCATGGTATATGATACCGAGGTTTACTCCAACACAGGCGGACAGTCCTCTAAGGCAACTCCGACCGGTGCAGTTGCACAGTTCGCAGCAGGTGGTAAAGATGTGAAGAAGAAAGATCTTGCTTCCATCGCTATGAGTTACGGCTATGTATACGTTGCTCAGATCTCCATGGGTGCTGACTATGCTCAGACTGTTAAGGCTCTTGCTGAGGCAGAGGCATATCCGGGTCCGTCCTTAGTTATTGCATATGCTCCGTGTATCAACCACGGTATCAAGAAAGGTATGGACAAGGCTCAGACCGAGGAGAAACTGGCGGTAGAGTGCGGTTACTGGCACAACTTCCGTTACAATCCGGCTGCAGAGGACAAGAAGTTCACTCTGGACAGCAAGGCACCGACAGGTGACTACCAGGCATTCTTAAAGGGTGAGGTTCGTTACGCATCTCTGGCTCTGAAGAATCCGGATAGAGCCGGCGCGCTGGATGCAAAGAACGAGGAAGAGGCAAAGGCTAGATACCAGTACCTGAACAAGCTCGTTACTCTGTATACAAACAACTAATGAATCACTGATTCATGAATATATGACATACGATATATAAAACGTATGACTGCAGAAGCTCCGTCGAAAGATGGAGCTTTTGTTGTGTAATAGGAAATTCCTTGGAATTCCCTATTACACAACAAGGCACATTCTTTTTTTAAGGGGGAAAATCGTATAATAGAGTGTTTTTGTGGTATCCTGTATATGAAAAGGATCTGAAAATTATATGCTTCAATAAAACAGGAAAATAAAAAATATTTCAGGCAATGTTGAAAGAGATAATTCGATATAGCATTTAGAAAGCGGGGAAATCAGGATGGCACAGGGCAAAGATTTTTATATTCCATTTCAGGATGGGAGCGGCAGAATCCATGGCATCTGCTGGGAGCCGGAGGAAACACCGTGGGCGGTCATTCAGGTGGCGCACGGTATGATCGAGCACATTGGCAGATATGAAGAATTTGCACAGGCGATGAACCGGGCGGGGATTGCGGTCATCGGGCACGATCATCCGGGACATGGACGGACAGCAAAACCAGGGGAATTAGGCGAGTTCGCGGAGAAAAATGGTGTCCGCCGCGTGAACGGTGCGATGGCGCAGGTGGCACGTTTTGCGAAACACAAGTTTCAGGGCATTCCGCATATTCTTCTGGGGCACAGCATGGGTTCGTTTTTTGGACGCCGTTTTATCACGCATTATGGAGAATGGCTGGACGGCGCAATTTTCATGGGAACCGGAAGCCAGCCGGAACCACTTTTGTGGCTGGGCGGAACCGTCGTGGCAGCGGCAGCGTGGCTGGAAGGAAGAAATGGACGAAATGAGCGGCTGCACCAGCTGGTTCTTGGAAGCTATAACCGCTATTTTGAAAAAGGAAAAACGGAGCATCAATGGCTGTCGCGCGTGACGGAGGAGGATGAAAAATACGAGGCGGATCCATACTGTCAGTTTTTATTTACCGATGGGGCATTCGTCGATTTTTTCCAGGTCATGCTAGATTTGAAGCGGAAGAGAGGCTTTGATGGAATTCCGAAAAATCTGCCGATTCTGCTGATATCGGGAGAGGAGGACCCGGTCGGAGAAGGCGGACGCGGTGTGCGGCGCGCGATGGAAGATCTGCAAGAAACCGGATGTACCAATGTGGCGATGCAACTTTATCCGGGGGCAAGGCATGAACTGTTTCATGAGATCAACCGGGAAGAGGTATTTGGTGATATTGTGGACTGGGTAAGTAAATTATAAGTAATACTTATAACTTACTTAATGAAAAATAATATACAAATGAAAAAACAATCTTTACAGTTCATATGCTTTTTTTTATAATTGAGAATGTTTTGGAAACTGTGTAAAAAGGTAGTTTTAAATTGGGTACAGGGAGAGAAAATCTATGGAAAATGAAAAGAAATTTACGGGACCTGCCTATGAGTTTGAGGCGAAGATGCCGTTAAAACAGGCGATTCCGCTGGGACTGCAGCACGTGCTTGCGATGTTTGTCGGTAACCTGACACCACTTCTGATCATCACAGGCGCCTGTGGTATCACGGGCGGAAACGATCTGGCACAGCTGCAGATCGAGCTTCTGCAGAATGCGATGTTGGTGGCGGGACTGATCACGCTGCTGCAGTTATTTTCGGTTGGTCCGGTCGGCGGCAAGGTTCCGATTATCATGGGAACCAGCTCTGGTTTCATCGGTGTATTCAACAGCGTGGCGGCTACGATGGGCGGCGGTATTTTAGCGTACGGCGCCATTATGGGTGCTTCGATCATCGGCGGTCTGTTCGAGAGTGTGCTTGGATGCTTCTTAAAGCCGCTTCGCCGATTTTTCCCGTCGGTCGTAACAGGTACGGTCGTTCTTTCGATTGGTCTGTCATTGATCGGGGTCGGCGTCAATTCCTTCGGCGGCGGCAGCTCGGCGCAGGACTTTGGTTCCATGGAAAATATGCTGCTTGCTATTTTTGTCCTGATTGTGATTCTGGCAGTGAAGCACGGAACGAAGGGATATTTAAGTTCCTCCTCGATTCTGGTCGGAATTATTGCCGGTTATGCTGTAGCATTCATCATGGGTCTGGTGCTTCCGCATACGGGCATTGCAGCGGACGGAACCGAATATACCAAAGCATGGGTATTAAACTGGGATAAGGTAGCACAGGCGAGCTGGATCAGCATTCCGCCGATCGTCCCGGTTAAAATTGTCTTTGATATGCGCGCAATTTTGCCGGTTCTTATCATGTTTATTGTAACCGCTGTTGAGACGGTCGGAGATATTTCCGGTGTCGTTGAGGGCGGTATGGACCGTGAGGCGACCGATAAAGAGCTTTCCGGCGGCGTTATCTGCGATGGACTTGGTTCCAGTATTGCGGCGCTGTTCGGTGTTCTTCCGAACACTTCGTTCAGCCAGAACGTAGGTCTGGTTACAATGACAAAGGTAGTCAACCGCATGGCACTTGCAACCGGCGCGGTATTCCTGATTCTGTGCGGTCTGATTCCGAAGCTGGGTGCGATCGTTTCGATCATGCCGCAGTCGGTACTGGGAGGCGCAGCGGTTATGATGTTCTCTTCGATCGTAGTTAGCGGTATTCAGCTTATCACGAAAGAGAAGATGACTTCACGCAACCTGACCATCGTCTCTGTTGCACTGGGTGTTGGTTACGGCATGGGTGCACATGCAACCATCCTTTCCAAGATGCCGGAAGCAATTCAGCTTGTATTCGGCGGATCTGGTATCGTTCCGGCAGCTTTCATGGCGATTATCCTGAATGTGCTGCTGCCGAAGGATGAGGCGTAAGAAATAGGAAGATTAGAAAAAGGTCATAGGTACATAAAAATATAAGATCCATCTATAAAATATGGAATGTATGGCTGAAAGTGATACGTAGATTGATAAAAAGGGACTGGCATCATGCTGCATGTGTGATGTCAGTCCTTATAGTTTTATTCGATTGTTACCAGATTCTCCAGGCGTTTGAGCTCCTCCGGCGTGTCTACATCCATCAATTCCTCCAGCACTTCGGCAGTCACATACTGGACAACGTCCGGATGCTGGCGGAGAACATGGCTTCCGCCAGCTTTTTCCGGCAGATGGAGCAGTTCGTCAAAATATGCCCGGTCGAAGAGAATCGGGCTTCCGACGGTGGTTGAGACGGAAGGTTCGGGAGAAGCCGTCATTTGGATGCTGCAGAGCTGTACAATCGGTGATTTTTCTGCAATTCCTGAATTCTGAGGCAATTTTGATTTCAAAATGGAAAAATCAGAATCTGGGAAAACAGATTCAGAGTGACCTGGTGATATTTTGCATTCGAGATAGCGCCGGCATATCCGTTCCAGTGTCCGTGGACGCAGAAGCGGCTGATCGCCGAGTGCAAAGAGACAGCCTGATAAATCCGGGTGCCTTTTTAACATGTGTGTAAGTCCCAGGCAGAGCGCCTCGTTCCGATTGGGAAGTGTATGAATCAGCACCGGAATTCCTAGGGACTGACAGTAATCGTGAACCTCCCGGGAGCGCGTCACAACGAGACGATCGGCAAAGAGCGGAACAGAACCGGTCACATCCAGTACCGAGTGGATGAGCGGAGCACCGTGGAACGAAGCCATGAGCTTGTTCGAGCCGAAACGTTTTCCAAGACCGGAAGCCATGATGATGCAGGCGAGACGGACCTCGTTTGAATTTTGCAAACAAGTGCAAGAGGGCGTTTGTGTTCCGCAAGAGAAAAAACCAGATTTCCGCCTGCAAAAAAAATCTTCATATAACTGTTGTCCACTCTCCGTACACGCATCCCGATATGCCTCATACTTAGCCAGAAACTCCCTCGCCTCCGCCGTTATCTGGCTGCCACCGCCGCCTTTTCCGCCGGTGGTGCGGACGGTCAGCGGAAATCCAAGTGTGGTTTCGGCATCGCGGATAATCCGAAGTGCCTTTGTATACGCCATATTCATGGACAGGGCGGCGGAGCGGAGCGAGCCGGTTTCTTCGATGGCATGAAGAAGCTGACGAGGACCTTCGCCAAAGAAACGCTGGTTTTCGTCGTTGCAGAGGTAGGTACGGATGAATGGTTTCATAGTTTTTATCAAATCCTCCTAATCTTTTCTGGAAAAAGGGGCCTCGTTGTATTTTAAAAATAACAACGGAATTATACCATGTTTTATGCTATAATAAAAGATGGATAATTTTGTTATTTAAGAAATAGATGAAAAAGAGGAAAAACCTATGATGACGATTCGAGAATATAAACGGGTAGAAAGCCTGGAGGAAGCCTGGGAGCTGAATCAGAAAAAAGCGAACCGGGTGATAGGCGGTATGATCTGGCTGAAGATGAGCCGGGGCAATGTAGGAACCGCGATTGATATTTCAGGGCTGGGGCTGGATCAGATAGAGGAGACAGAGGATGCGTTTGAGATTGGCGCGATGGTTACCCTGCGCCAGCTGGAAGAACATCCGGGATTGGCGGCATACACAGACGGTGCCATGCGCGAGTCGGTGCGCCATATCGTCGGCGTGCAGCTTCGGAACCTGGCGACAGTCGGAGGCAGTATCTATGGCAGATTTGGATTTTCAGATGTCCTGACGATGTTCCTGGCGATGGACACCGAAGTGGAACTTTACAAAGCTGGACGGATGCCGTTGGTGGAATTTGCAAAACAGATCGGCGGCCGGGACATTTTAGTCAAATTAATTGTCCATAAAGACAAAGCCGTATATCACTACCAGTCCGTGCGGAATACGCAGACTGATTTTCCAGTGCTGACCTGTGCAGCGGCGAAACGGGCGGATGGAGCATATCGTTTTAGCATCGGTGCGCGTCCGGGGCGTGCTGTGTTGTTCGAGGCATCAGCGGAGACAATACAGGCGCTTATAGAGGAAAAGCAAAAGGCTGAAACAAAAGCAGATGCGGATGCCGATACCAGAGAAAGTCAGGACAAGACGCAGACCGGGAAGAAAGCAGCCTGTCTTGCAAAGTGGATCCGTGATCAGGTTCAGACGTCTTCAAATATGCGCGGCAGCGCTGAATACCGGAAACATTTAACCGGTGTTCTGATAAAGCGGGCGGTGCGTGTGCTGGAAGAGTGCTAAACGAAATAGGACAATAAAATGATCGTATAACAGTATGAATATTAGGAGATTCACATATGATGCAGATAACGATTACTCTAAATGGAACGAAGATTTCCCCGGAGATTGAACCGGATACGCTTCTGATTGATCTGGTACGCAGTCAGGGCTGTTACAGTGTCAAGCGCGGCTGCGAGACGGCAAACTGCGGACTCTGTACCGTATTTCTGGATGAAAAACCAGTGCTTTCCTGTTCCGTGCTGGCGGCGCGGGCGGACGGTCACAGCGTGACGACGCTGGAAGGACTCCAGGAGGAGGCAAAAGAATTTGGCGCATTCATTGCCGATCAGGGAGCCGAACAGTGCGGCTTCTGTAATCCGGGCTTTATCATGAATGCGCTGGCGCTGTTCCGGGAAAAAGAGTTCCCGGAGGAGGATGAAATCCGCGAATATCTGGCAGGAAACCTGTGCCGCTGTTCCGGTTATGAAGGACAGCTTCGCGGCATTCTGGCATTTTTAGACTGGAAGAGAGAAAAACAGAAGGAGGCGGCAGAATGAGAGTAGTCAATACTTCTGTACGAAAAAAAGATGCGATGCAGCTGGTAACCGGACAGCCGGTTTACGTGGATGATCTGGCGCCGCAGGACTGCCTGATCGTCAAACTTCTGCGTTCCCCGTATGCGAATGCGATGGTAAAAACGATCAACACCGCGATCGCAATGAAAGTTCCGGGCATCGAGGCAATTTATACCTGGGAGGATGTGCCGCAGGATGCAAAGCGCTACACACAGGCGGGGCAGACATACCCGGAGGCGAGCCCGTATGACCGTCTCCTGATCGACCGCCATGTTCGTTTTCAGGGCGATATCGTGGCGATTGTAGCAGGAAAAGATGAAAAATGTGTCGATAAAGCACTCCGCCTGATCAAGGTACAGTACGAAGTCTTAGAGCCGGTTCTGGATTTCCATACGTCAAAGGACAACCCGATCCTGGTTCACCCAGAGGACAACTGGGAGAGTCTTGCTCCGGTCGGCGCAGACAACAAGCGCAACCTCTGCGCGCACGATGAGTGCGGCAACGGGGATGTCGAGGCGGTTTTAAAGGACTGCGACATCGTGATTGATCATGTATACCACACAAAGCCGTGCCAGCAGACGATGATGGAGACATTCCGTACCTATTGTTCGATCGATACCTACGGAAGATTAAATATTTTAAGTTCCACGCAGATCGTGTTCCACTGTCGCAGAATCGTGGCAAATGCGCTTCATATCCCGAAGTCGATGGTGCGCGTGAGCAAGCCGAGAATCGGCGGGGGTTTTGGTGCGAAGCAGACGGCGGTCTGTGAAGTGTATCCGGCATTCGTTACCTGGATGACGAAAAAACCGTCGAAGCTGATTTATAGCCGGATGGAGACACAGACGGCGTCTTCGCCGCGCCATGAGATGGAGATGCATGTACGTCTGGGCGCGATGAAGGACGGCACGATCCGCGGCATCGATCTTTACACATTGTCCAATACCGGTGCTTACGGCGAGCATGGACCGACAACCGTTGGACTGTCAGGACACAAATCGATCCCGTTGTATGGAAGTGTTGAAGCATTCCGCTTTATCAGCGATGTTGTCTATACGAATATCATGTCGGCAGGCGCGTACCGTGGCTATGGTGCGACACAGGGACTTTTCGCGATCGAGTCGGCGGTCAATGAGCTGGCAGACCAGATTCAGATGGACCGCTTTGAGATCCGCCTGAAAAACATGGTTAAAGAGGGCGATCTGATGCCAGCATATTATAATCAGGTTAATACAAGCTGCGCACTCGACCGTTGTGTAAAAAAAGTGCGTGAGATGATCGGCTGGGAAGACAAATATCCGGTGCGTGACATGGGCAATGGCAAGGTCCGCAGCGTCGGCATGGGTATGGCGATGCAGGGATCGGCAATCACGGCGATGGATGTCGGAAGTGCCCGTCTCAAAGTCAACGACGAAGGGTTCTATACATTGTCGCTCGGAGCGGCAGATATGGGAACCGGCTGTGACACGATTCTGGCGCAGATTGCGGCGGAAGTGCTGGAATGCCCAATTGACGCAATCACGGTGCTGGGCGCGGACACGGATTCATCCCCGTATGACTCAGGTTCTTATGCATCGAGTACGACTTATCTGACCGGAAAAGCGACCGAACGGTGTGCGCTGCGCCTGCGCGAGCAGATCTGTAAACTGGGTGCAGAGCTTCTGGGCGTCCCGGCGGATGCAGTGGAATTTGACGGAAAAGAGGTATTCACAACCGAAAAAGCCGGGGATGAGACGAAGAAGATCGCTCTGGCTGATATCGCAACGGCGTCCATGTACGGGCATGAAATTCCGCTGGAGGTAACCGAGTCGAGAACCGCCCACATTTCCCCGCCTCCGTTTATGGCAGGTGCGGTTGAGCTTGAGATTGATATGGAGACAGGCGAAACCAGCGTTATTAATTATGCGGCAGCGGTAGACTGCGGTACACCGATCAATCCGAATCTGTCCCGCCTGCAGGTTGAGGGCGGTCTGATGCAGGGAATCGGCATGGCGCTGACGGAAAATATTACCCGTAATGCACAGGGTGGTGTGCGTGAAAATTCCCTGATGCAGTATAAGATTCCGACTCGGATTGACTATGGACATTTAAACGTTGAGTTTGAGAGCAGTTATGAGCCATCTGGTCCGTTCGGAGCAAAGTCGATCGGCGAGATTGTTATCAATACGCCGCTTCCGGCGATTGCTGATGCGGTGTACAATGCAGTCGGAAAACGATTCTATGAGCTTCCGATCACGCCGGAGCAGATTGCACGCGCGGCGGCAGAGAAGCTGGGAGAAGATTTTATTTAAAGAGATAGATTAAAAACAAAAAGCTGCAGCAGAATGTTATATGTTAGCATTTTGCTGCAGCGTTTTGTTTTTGTGTGCGCACAATGTCAATTAATTAGTGTCATAGTTCTAAGCTGTTTTGGCTTGCATTCTGCCGCAGGTCTATATATAATGAAAGAGTGAATATCTATTTTAGGTCTGGTAAATCTGATTTCATGATTCAAATCTATTTATTTTAATTTCAAATCAAATTCAAGTAGAATCTCTTTTATCTCAGTATATCGTTAAAAACATTCAAATTTTAAGCCTGTATGATATGAAAAATACAAGGCAAGGTAAAAAATCAATAATAGGGGGAAATATATGTTCAGTAAAATAAACAGTTTCAGCACCCGCGGCATCGATGGCTACCGGATCACGGTGGAGGTTGATGTGAGCAACGGATTGCCGAGTTTTGTCATGGTGGGCTACCTGGCGGAGGAGGTGCGGGAGGCGCAGGAGCGCGTTCGGACCGCACTTCGGAATGCGGGGTTTTGCCTGCCGCCTAAGCGGATCACGGTCAATTTATCGCCAGCCGGGGTGCGGAAAGAGGGAACGGGGTGTGATCTGGCGATCGCGGCAGGAATTTTGAGGTGCTTGTGGGAACAGGGTGAAAAGGCAAAAATAAGAAAGACGGATGAAACCTGCCCGGAAATGGATGGGGTGGAAGATGAGGAGAACAATTCTGCACCGGATTGGGACCAATGGGCGTTTATCGGTGAACTGGGTTTGGACGGCAGCATCAAGCCGTTGACCGGTGTTCTCTCGATGGTCTATGAAGCGCGCCGCTGCGGAATGAAACGGGTTTTTCTATCCGAAGAGAATGTACAGGAGGGACGGGCTGTGGATGGGATCGAGATCGTCGGAGTCCGGGATGTGAAAGCGATGACGGCTTGCCTGCAGCATCCGGAACAGATTCACGGACAATGGTTCACACCAGATCTGTTTCAGGCGGGACAGGAAGAATTTGACGTCGATTTTGATGAGATCGTCGGACTTCCGCTGGTGCGGCAGGCAACCGAGGCGGCAGCAGCGGGGCGTCACAACATTCTCTATATCGGACCGGCTGGAACGGGAAAAACGATGGCAGCTCGGCGTATTCCGACAATTTTGCCGCCGCTTACGCTGGAGGAAAGCATTGAAGTTTCGAAGATATACAGTATCTGCGGTCTCCTGAAGCCAGACACACCGCTGGTTTTGCAGCGTCCGTTCCGCAGCCCGCATCACAGCACGACCGCCCAGGCGATGGCGGGCGGAGGACGAAATCCGAAGCCCGGGGAGATCTCACTCGCTAGTTATGGAACCCTCTTTTTAGATGAGTTAACGGAGTTTCAGCCGAAAATTTTGGATCTGCTGCGTCAGCCGATGGAGGAAGGAAGCATCACGGTTTCCCGTCTCAACCAGACGGTTGTATTTCCGGCAAAAACGATGATTGCGGCGGCGATGAATCCCTGCAAATGCGGTTTTTTCCCAGATTTGGGAAAATGCCGTTGTACTCCAACCCAGATCCGCCGGTATCTGAACCGCGTTTCGGGACCATTTTTAGATCGGATCGATATTGGGGTGGAAGTACCGCGGCAGGATTTGGGTATGATGGCTTCAGAGAAGAGTATAGATGAGGGGAGTTTTCCACAGACGGAGCAGAGGAATTCCTCCGCTGTCATGCGCGCCCGCGTCATGGAGGCGCGCGCTCGACAGGAAAAGAGGTTTGCAGACGAATCTATCTCCTACAACAGCCAGATGACCCGCCGCCAGATCGAAAAGTATTGCCGTCTATCCGGGGAAGATGTGGTATTTCTGGAAAAGGTCGAACGGCATCAGGGAATCAGTGCCAGGGGACACGGAAAGATTTTAAAAGTAGCGCGCACACTTGCCGATCTGGATGGACAGGCGGAGATCGGGCGGACGCAGTTGGCGGAGGCGATTGGATTCCGGAGTTTTGAAAAAAAATATTGGGGGAGTCTCTGAAAAGAAGCATGTCTAAAAGATCGAAAGAATAAAAAGTTTAACAAGGGTTGTAATTGTTATATGGTAAAAGGCAGCCGATCTGACATATATAGGGGGAAAGATATGGAAATAGGAAAAGAAGAGAGCAATGTACAGAATACTCAGCTTTCTATGCAGGAACTATATGGAAAAACACAGGAACCGCTGCATAAAAAAGTGCTTCTGACAGAAAATATGCAGTATTCCGACCGTGAGCGCATCCATGCCTACTGGTTATCGAGAGTGGATGGAATCGGCGCGGTGACGGCGGCTAAATTATATGAATCGTGCGGCAGTTTTGAGGGAATCTATGAGCGGGTTTTATATAATAGGAAGAAACTGGATCCGTTTATATGTTCCTTTCTCGGAAAAGCTGTGAAAAAGGGGCTGGAGGAAGCGGTTCTGCTCTTCAAACAGCGCGTGGAAGAATACGATAGGCTGGAGGAACAGGGGGTACGTTTCATTCTGTGCGGTGAGGCGGCATATCCGAAGCGCCTGATGCATATCTATGATAAACCGATGTGGCTGTTTGTGCGTGGAACGCTTCCAGAAGATGCAAAACCATCCGCGGCAGTCATCGGGGCGCGCAGCTGTACGCCATATGGACGACAGGAGGCAGAGTATTTCGGCCGGATTCTGGCAGAAAATGGCGTGCAGGTAGTGAGCGGCATGGCGCTGGGGATCGATCAGGCGGGGCATGCGGGCGCGATGGATGGCGGCGGACTGACGTATGCCGTGATGGGCTGTGGGATTGACACCTGTTATCCGCCATCCGGCATCCGGCTGCATGCGCGCATCCGTGAACAAGGCGGCATATTGTCAGAATATGGACCGGGTGTACCGCCGACGGCATCCCATTTTCCAATCCGGAACCGGATCATCAGCGGACTTTCCGACCTGGTGCTGGTCGTGGAAGCACGAAAAAGAAGCGGCTCCCTGATTACGGCGGATCTGGCGCTGGAACAGGGAAAAGAGGTATTTGCGCTGCCGGGACGGCGCATCGATCCGCTCAGTGAGGGCTGCAACCGGCTGATTGCACAGGGAGCGGGGATCGTGACGAAACCGGAGGATGTGTTGGATTTCTTCCATATAAAATGTAAAAATTCTTGTAAAAAAACAATAAAATCAGTAAATGCACTTGCCAAGTCGGAAAAAATGGTGTATAGTTGCCTAGATTCACAACCGAAACATCTGGAAGCGGTCATGAAAAGCTGTGGGGTGACAGCAGGGGAATGCATGACTGCGCTTTTGAATCTGGAAATGCAGGGATTGATCCTGCAGCCAATGAATCAATATTACGTTAGGAAGATTGTATAGAGGTCTGTTATGGCAAAAAATCTGGTTATTGTAGAGTCTCCGGCGAAAGTCAAGACAATTAAAAAATTTTTGGGTTCCAACTATGAGGTGGACGCCTCCGGCGGTCATGTGCGCGACCTCCCTAAGAGTACGCTGGGAGTGGACGTAGAGCATGGATATGAGCCGAAGTATATCACCATCCGGGGAAAGGGCGATGTGTTGGCGCGTCTGCGGAAAGAGGTTAAAAAAGCAGATAAGATTTATCTCGCAACTGACCCGGACCGCGAGGGAGAGGCGATCTCCTGGCACCTGATGAAAGCATTAAAGCTGGATGAACAGAAAGATAAAAAGGTTTACCGTATCAGTTTCAATGAGATTACAAAAAACGCCGTCAAGGCATCTTTAAAAGAGCCGCGTGCCATCGATGAAAATCTGGTGGATGCACAGCAGGCGAGACGTATGCTCGACCGTATGGTGGGTTACCTCATCAGCCCGCTTCTCTGGGCGAAGGTCAAGAGAGGACTCAGCGCCGGTCGTGTGCAGTCGGTCGCGCTGCGTATGATCTGCGACCGTGAGGAAGAGATCAATGCGTTTATACCGGAAGAATACTGGACGCTGGATGCAAAGCTCCACGTACATGGCTCCAGAAAGAAGCTGACCGCCCATTATTACGGCGATAAGGACGGCAGGAAGGCAATTCACAGCAAAGAGGAAGTGGAGGCGCTTATGAAGCGTCTGGAGGGCTGTGAGTACGAAGTGCGAGATGTGAAGCTGGGCGAGCGCGTGAAGAAGGCGCCGATCCCGTTTACGACCAGTACGCTGCAGCAGGAGGCATCCAAGACGCTGAATTTCTCAACGCAGAAGACGATGCGCCTTGCCCAGCAGCTCTATGAGGGCGTGGATATCAAGGGACGCGGCACAATCGGTCTGATCACCTACCTGCGTACCGATTCCACCCGCATCGCGGCAGAGGCAGATGAGGCGGCGAGAAGTTATATCGGCGACCAGTTTGGGGCAAGTTACGTGTCCGAGGCGCCGGCGGCGGCAAAATCAGACGCCAAGATCCAGGACGCACACGAGGCGATCCGTCCGACCGACATTACACTGACGCCGGTACAGGTAAAAGAACAGCTTTCCAGAGACCAGTTCCGTCTGTACCAGCTTATCTGGAAGCGCTTCACGGCGAGCCGGATGCGCCCGGCGGTTTACGAGACAACCTCCGTCAAGGTAGCAGCCGGAGAGGAGCTTTTCACCCTGTCGGCGTCCAAAATCAAATTTGACGGCTTCATGTCCGTCTATTCACAGGACGAGGATAAGGAGACCGACGGCGTTCTGAACGAGTCGCTGGAAGCAGGCATGAAGCTGGATTTAAACCAGTTAGAACCGGCACAGCATTTTACACAGCCACCGGCACATTATACAGAGGCGTCGCTCGTCAAGGCGCTGGAAGAGCAGGGCATCGGACGGCCAAGTACCTATGCACCGACCATCACGACAATCATCGCGCGCCGCTATGTAGCGAAGGAAAATAAGAACCTCTATGTGACGGAGCTTGGCGAGGTAGTCAACCGGATGATGAAGAAGGCGTTCCCATCCATCGTTGATTTGCAGTTTACGGCAAATATGGAGTACCTGCTCGACAGCATCGGGGACGGCACGATCGGCTGGAAGACCGTTATCGAAAACTTTTATCCGGATCTTGACAAGGCGGTTAAAGAAGCGGAGAAGACGCTTGAGAGCGTCAAGATTGCTGACGAGGTGACGGATGTGATCTGTGACCAGTGCGGGCGCAACATGGTAATTAAGTATGGTCCGCACGGCAAATTCCTTGCCTGCCCTGGATTCCCAGACTGTAAAAACACGAAGCCGTATCTGGAAAAGATCGGCGTGAAGTGCCCGAAATGCGGTGGTGAGATTGTCATCCGTAAATCGAAAAAGGGCAGAAGATATTACGGCTGCGAAAATAACCCGGACTGCGATTTTATGACCTGGCAGAAACCGTCAAAAGAAATGTGTCCGAAATGTGGACATATTATGCTCGAAAAGGGAAATAAGCTTCTTTGTTCTAACGAAGCCTGCGGTTTTGTAAAAAACTCATAAAAACTCTTGAAATAGATATTAATTATTAAAAAAAATGAAAAATACAGAAAAACTCTTGCTATTATACGAAAATCGTGTTACAATTCTTACAGGTTAGGATCGAATTCTAATTTACGATAAAGGCAAAGGAGGTAACTGGTAAAATGAGCGTTCAATTACTGGACAAAACTAGAAAAATTAATAAGTTGTTGCACAACAACCATTCTCATAAGGTTGTGTTCAATGACATTTGTGAAGTCCTCAGTGACATACTGGAATCCAATATTCTCGTAATCAGCAAGAAAGGTAAAGTACTCGGAGTTGCGATTCATGAGGGTGTGGATGAGATCGAAGAGTTGATCAAGGATCAGGTCGGCGGTTTTGTTGACCGTATGTTGAATGAACGCCTTTTAAGCGTTTTGTCAACGAAGGAAAATGTCAACCTTGCTACATTGGGATTCGCCGAGGAGAACGTGAAGAAGTATCAGGCGATCATCACGCCTATTGATATATCCGGTGAGAGACTGGGTACTCTGTTCATCTACAAATCAGATGCACAGTACGACATCGACGATATCATCCTGAGTGAGTACGGAACCACTGTTGTCGGACTTGAGATGATGCGTTCTGTCAACGAGGAGAATGCAGAGGAGACAAGAAAGATCCAGATCGTTAAATCAGCGATCAGCACCTTGTCCTTCTCCGAACTGGAAGCAATTACCCACATCTTCGATGAGCTGGAAGGCAACGAGGGCATTCTGGTAGCCAGCAAGATTGCAGACAGAGTCGGCATTACCCGTTCCGTTATCGTCAATGCACTCCGCAAGTTTGAAAGTGCAGGCGTTATTGAGTCCCGTTCGTCCGGTATGAAGGGAACCTACATTAAGGTTCTGAACGATGTTGTATTTGACGAGTTGAAAGCGTTAAAAGCGCAGAACTCAGCACGTACTCTTCAAAATAGCTAAAACGTGCAAAAAAATCGCCCAAAAGGGCAGAAAAAAAGAACCAAAACTTGGCAAGGAAAATAGACAAAACGCAGTTGAGGAAACTCAACTAAGGTGTGAGGGAAGAAAGAAGAACTCTGAAAAAAGGGTTCTTCTTTTTTTTATATTCAAAATCACATCTTCACGATTTTGATAAAAAACTCGAATATATAGCCGAAAATCAGGATTTAAATCAAAAAAATCGAGAAAAAATCGAAAACGAACTATTTTTCCACTTTTGAAAAAGAAAAAAGGAAAGAAAATCCGAAAAATAGAACGGAATTTTTAAGGAAAAATAGGAAATCAGAAAAACGAAAACATGAAAAAAGAAAGGGGAGGAGAAAAAAAAGAAAAGAAGAAAACAGAAAAACGAAAATAAAGCTGTTTCTTCTATATATAATGCCTGTTGTTTTAGTATTTTTCACTGTACTTTACTCTAGGGCGATTTTTTCGCACGTTTTTGCTGTTTTTCGCAGGACGGGATGAAGAACAACCGTCCGTCATCCAATGTATAAAAACATATAAGACATTTTAAACAAAAACAAAAGTTTTGACAAAACGTGAAAAAGTGTGAGGGATAAAAAAGGACTCGGTGAGAGCCCTTTTTTATGTAATAGGAAATTCCTTGGAATTCCCTATTACACAAAAAGGCACTAACGTGCCAATGATGCGCACTCACGCGAAGCAGAAACATGTCGCAAGCGACCGCGCTCGGCGCGAGAATGTGCCAAGGCACATTCTTTTTCATTTGCGAAATATTTATTCTAATGCATCCTTAATCTCCCCATCCGGCACATCCATCGGATAGTTTCCGGTAAAACATGCCGTACAGAGCGGCAGTCCGCCTGCCATCTCCTCAAGATCTTCAATCGGCATATATCCAAGCGAATCCGCACCGATCTCCCGGCAGATTTCTTCGACGGAATGGCTGCTGGCGATGAGCTGTTTATTGGAGGGGACATCGGTGCCGAAATAGCAGGGGAAGAGGAATGGCGGGGAGCTGACGCGCACATGAACCTCCTTCGCCCCGGCTTTTTTGAGCATGCGGATCAGGTTTTTCATCGTCGTACCGCGCACGATAGAGTCATCGACGAGGACAATGCGTTTTCCCCTGACAGCCGGTTCCAGAATATTAAGCTTGATACGGACGCTATTTTCGCGTTCTTCCTGGGTCGGTTTGATGAAGGTTCTGCCGACATAGCTATTTTTATGGAAAATAATCTCATATGGAATGCCGGATGCCTTCGCATATCCCATCGCGGCGGTCAGGCCGGAATCCGGTACACCGGCGACGAGGTCGGCATCGGCAGGGAAGGAATGTGCGAGAGCCGCGCCGCCGCGCAGCCTTGCCTCATAGACGCTCACATCATCGATGTGGCTGTCGAGGCGGGCAAAATAGATGTATTCGAAAACGCAGTGCGCCCGTTTTTCCTGCTGCAGGCTTTTATCAGAAAAAACGCCGTCGCGGGTGATGGTCACGATCTCACCCGGTTCGATATCACGGATAAATTCGCCGCCAACCGAGGTGATGGCACAGCTTTCCGATGCCATGATCCAGACATTTCCCTTTTTGCCGAGGCAGAGAGGACGCAGACCAAATGGGTCACGAACACCGATCAGCTTGCGCGGGCTGGAGATAATCAGGGCATAAGCGCCACGTGTTTTTGCCGCGGTCCGTTTGATTGCCTCTTCAGCGGTCGGGGCAGCCAGACGTTCTCTGGCGATGTGGAACGCGATTACCTCTGAATCCATCGTCGTCTGGAAGATTGCGCCGGTTTCTTCAAGCTGGCGGCGCATCTCAAACGCATTTACCAGGTTTCCGTTGTGCGCCAGACAGAGTGTTCCCTTAAAATACTTAAGCACCAGTGGCTGTGTGTTTTCGATGGTGGAAGAACCGGTTGTGGAGTAGCGGACATGACCAACTCCCAGATTGCCGCCGAGGCGTTTTAACGTCTCCTCATGAAATACCTCATTGACAAGTCCCAGCCCTTTGTAGCAGTTGACAACGCCCTTTGGACCGTTCGTGTCACAGACTGCGATGCCGCATGACTCCTGACCGCGGTGCTGGAGTGCGCTGAGTCCGTAGTACATATCTCTGGCAACATCGCCGCCCTCCAGGTCAAACATTCCAAATACGCCGCATTCCTCACGAAGCCCGGTTTCGTATGTGAGTGACTCCCTCATGATATAAACCTCCTTTGTATTCAAGATACCTGAATGATAAGAAAATAACAGGGATAAGAACCCAAAATTGACTGCAAAATATCAGTATAAAAGACAATATACCAATATTTTGCAGCCAAATCATAACACATTTTTCTCGATTTTTCAATCAAGTCATAATATTGACATGTCAGATTATACGGAGAACAGCAGTTCATCGTAAGTCGGATACGGCAGGAAGGAATCCGGAATCAGGGCTTCTGCGGTATCAACGCTGCTTCTCAAGTCATCCATCTTGGCAAGAATCGTATAGTGGAAATATGCAACCTTCTCGATATTATCTTCCATGGATTCTGCCGCTTTTTCAGCCTCTGCCAGTGCTTCGGTTTTCTCGGAAATCTCGGTGTAGAGATCGGACAGCTTCTCAAGCAGTTTGCTCTCGGCGCTGATCGGTGCGTCCGGCAGGATTGCCTTTGTCTTTGCGGCGGTTTCAGCCAGCTCCTTGCAGTAGGAGAGGACGGACGGCAGGAAGGTCTTCTTCATCATCGAAAGCATCGTCTTTGCCTCGATGTTGATGGTCTTGATGTAGTTCTCTTCCTTGATTTCGTAGCGGGAGAAGAGTTCCTCCTTGGTGTAGATGCCGTGTTTCAGGAACAGTTCTACGTTTTTCTCAGCAATCAGGCGCGGAAATGCCTCTGCGCAGCTCGGCAGGTCGAAGAGTCCGCGTTTGTGAGCTTCCTCTACCCATTCGCTGGTGTAACCGTTGCCGTTGAATACGATGTGGCGGTGATCACGCAGCACTTCCTTTAAGAGCAGATGGATTTCTGCCTCCAGAGCCTTGCCTGAAAGACCTTCCAGACGGTCTGCAAATTCGCCTAAAACTTCAGCTACGGCTGTATTGATGACAATGTTCGGTTCCGATACAGAGAGAGCGGAACCTGGCATACGGAACTCGAATTTATTGCCGGTAAAGGCAAACGGAGAAGTACGGTTGCGATCGGTTGTATCTTTGATAAAGTGCGGCAGAACCTTTGCGCCCGGCTTCATGGTCTGGACTTCTTTTGCCTCAGACTCGAGATCTTTTTCCACAATATCGAGAACTGCTTCCAGATCATCTCCGATAAACATAGACACGATAGCTGGCGGTGCCTCGTTGCCGCCCAGACGGTGGTCATTTCCAGCAGTTGCAACTGATACGCGGAGCAGATCGCCGTAGACATCGACTGCCTTGATCGTTGCGAACAGGAAGAGAAGGAACTGTAAGTTCTTTGCCGGATCGCGGTCCGGATCAAGAAGGTTTTCGCCGGTGTTGGTCGATAAAGACCAGTTGTTGTGTTTACCGCTTCCGTTTATGCCCTCAAATGGTTTCTCATGGAGCAGGCACACAAGACCATGTTTCTCTGCCACACGTTTCATGATTTCCATAGTGAGCTGGTTGTTGTCAACTGCCACATTGGTAGTCGTGTAGATGGTGGCAAGTTCATGCTGCGCCGGAGCTACCTCGTTGTGTTTGGTTTTTGCCGGAATACCGAGCTTCCAGAGCTCTTCATCCAGTTCTTTCATGAAAGCGGAAACTCTCGGACGGAGAGCGCCGAAATAGTGGTCATCCATTTCCTGACCCTTCGGAGCTGGTGCGCCAAACAGAGTTCTTCCGCAGAACTTCAAATCGTTTCTCTTATTAAACAGCTTTTTATCAACCAGGAAATACTCCTGTTCCGGACCAACGGTGGAGACAACGCGGGTCACATCTTCATTTCCGAAGAGCTTCAGGACACGCAGCGCCTCGCGGTTGATGGTTTCCATCGAACGCAGAAGAGGGGTTTTGGTATCAAGTGCCTCGCCGCTGTAGGAACAGAATGCGGTCGGGATGCAGAGTGTATCGTCTTTAATAAATGCCGGGGAGGTTGGATCCCAGGCTGTATAACCTCTTGCCTCAAAGGTGGCACGAAGTCCGCCGGATGGGAAACTGGATGCATCCGGTTCGCCCTTTACCAGCTCTTTGCCGGAGAAATCCATGATAACTTCGCCATTGCCAACCGGGTTGATGAAACTGTCGTGCTTCTCAGCAGTGATGCCGGTCATCGGCTGGAACCAGTGTGTGAAGTGAGTTGCACCATTTTCAACGGCCCATTCCTTCATTGCAACTGCGACTGCATTTGCAATGTCGAGATCCAGATGACTGCCATTTTCAATCGTTTTGCGGAGTGCCTTATAAACATCTCGCGGCAATTTGCTTTTCATGACTTTGTCGTTGAATACAAGACTTCCATACAGTTCAGGGATGTTTTTTTTCATAACTCATGTCTCCTTTCAGGTTTTATGTCTGCGATTTTGTGATGATTAAATCCACGTAAGATGAATGTGCTCTGACACATTCTCACGCCGGGCGCGGTCGCTTGCGACAGCTTACATCTTCGCGCGAGTGCGTATCATTGGCACGTTAGTGCCTTTTGGTGTAATAAGGAATTCCAAGGAATTTCCTATTACATAAAGAAAAGGGCACCTCGATCATCTCGAAGCGCCCTTGCTTTTATGTGTAGTAGTATACACGAAAAATTCTGAATGTCAATACAATTTGCACACGAATTTTGAAAAAATGTTTCAAGGGAGGATATTGTACAAGATTTCTTCTATTTAAGTCGAACATCTGTGAGACTTGGCGCGTGATACTGGTCAGCGAAGCTGACATATTCCATACAGAATTACTGCGTGAAAAAAAATTAAAAAACCTCTTTACAAACTCAGAAAAATAGTTTATAGTTTGAACATAAAAAATTGAATCCAACGGGGTGGGCAAGGATGCCATGATAATCATGGTATTCGTGCCCACTTTTTTAAAAGGCAAAGATGGAGACTCTGTTTCGAAGAATCCGACAGAAAGACGCGGTCACCGGCTGAGAGCCGTGTCAGGAGGGAGCGGGACAATAGGGAACACTCCGGAGCCGGATGACTGAGAGCAACGCTGGACACCCCGCCAGCCGCCGCAGGTAGGTCATCACGTGACTGCGCGTTAAGCAGCGAAAGAGTAAAAAGAAAAACAATCGTTTCTTTTTAAATGCGGGTGGTACCGCGGGAATATCCCGTCCCGGAATGATGTGAGTGAACGTCATTCCGGGACTTTTTGTGTAATAGGAAATTCCTTGGAATCCCCTATTACACAAAAAGGCACTAACGTGCCAATGATGCGCACTCGCGCGAAGATGTAGTTTGTCGCAAGTGACCGCGCTCGGCGCGAGAATGTGCCAAGGCACATTCTTTTTCATTATTCCCGTCCCGGACATATCAAAAAGCAGAGAAAGAGAGGAAACAGCGATGGAATTTATGACAGGTAAAAAGGAAAAAGAAGTGCTGGATCTGGCAGCCGTGTTTGCAGACGGTATGGATGGACGGGAAGTAAAGGTAAACGGCGCGATCATGAGTGTCCGCAACATGGGCGATATCGCATTTGTGATTCTCCGGAAACGTGACGGCGTGCTGCAGACTGTCTATGAAAAAGGTGTGACCGACGCGGATTTTGCTGAATTAAGAGAAGAAACATTCGTAGAAGTTTCCGGTGTCCTCCGAAAAGAAGAGCGGGCGCCGAGAGGCATGGAACTTCGTTTAAAGAGTGTTCGGATCCTCTCGAAATCGGAAGAACCGATGCCGATTGCCGTATCAAAATGGAAAATGAGCGCATCTCTGGAAGCCAAACTGGATATGCGTTCTCTGACACTCCGCAACCTGCGGGAGCGCGCACGTTTCAGAATCCAGGAAGGAATCGCACGGGCATTCCGGGAGTACCTGCATGGAGAAGGATTTACGGAAATTCATTCCCCAAAGATCGGAGCAAAAGGAGCCGAGGGCGGAGCAAACGTCTTTAAACTCGATTATTTTCACCGCCCGGCGGTGTTAGCGCAGAGTCCGCAGTTTTACAAACAGATGATGGTCGGCGTGTTTGACCGTGTGATGGAGGTTGGTCCGGTGTTCCGTGCGGAGAAGCATAACACGAAACGTCATTTAAACGAATATACCGGACTGGATTTTGAGATGGGATATATCGATGATTTTACCGATATCATGGCGATGGAAACCGGATTTCTTCAGCATATGGTGGAAATTTTAAAGAAGGAATATTCCACGGAGCTGGAAATCCTTAAAGTCAAACTTCCGGAAGTAGAGAAGATTCCGGCAGTGACCTTTACCGAGGCGAAACGCCTTGCCTCCGAAAAATATGGAACCCAGATCAAAAACACATACGATCTGGAGCCGGAGGAAGAACACCTGATTGGACGCTATTTTAAAGAAGAGTACGGCGCCGATTTCGTGTTTGTCACCCATTATCCATCCAAGAAGCGTCCATTCTATGCGATGGATGACCCGACAGATCCGAAAGTAACACTCAGCTTTGACCTTTTATTCCGTGGACTGGAAGTCACAACCGGCGGACAGCGTATTCACAGCTACACCGAGTTGATGGAGAAGATTGAAAAACGCGGTATGGATACCGATGGAATGGAACAGTATTTAAGCACCTTCAAACACGGTATGCCGCCTCACGGCGGACTCGGTATCGGTCTGGAACGTATGACGATGCAGCTGCTTGAAGAGGAGAATGTCCGTGAGGTTTCGCTCTTCCCGAGAGATATGAGCCGTCTGGTACCGTAACGTGACAGGACGCAATTTCCTATGAAACAAAGAGTTTGTCCATAACACATATTATAATAGGAAGGAACAGAACTTATGGCAGTGAAAATAGACGATGAAATGATTGATTATGTTGGTATTTTAGCAAAGCTTTCCCTTTCCCCGGAGGAAAAAGAGGCAGCGAAAAGCGACATGAGCCGGATGCTTGAGTATATCGATATGCTGAATCAGCTTGACACTTCGGAGGTAGAACCGATGTCGCATGTCTTTGACATTCACAATGTGTTCCGCGAAGATTTCGTGGAAAATGGAGATGAATCAGATGCGATGCTTTCGAATGCACCAGAGCAGAAAGAAAAACAGTACAAGGTGCCGAGGACAGTGGAGTAAAAAGAATTAGAGATATAAGCAGCGATATGGAGGAAATCAGGATGGGAATTTCAGAATTAACAGCGCTGGAGCTGGGAAAAGAAATTAAAGAAAAACGAATCTCCGTCCGGGAGGCGGTACAGGCATCTCTGGAACAGATTCATAAATATGAAGATATAGTTCATGCTTATGTAACGCTGACCGAGGAGGCAGCACTGGCACAGGCGGATGAGATCCAGAAACAGATTGACGATGGCATCCTGACCGGACCGCTGGCGGGCGTTCCAATGGCGATCAAGGATAATATTTGTACAGAGGGAATTGAGACAACGTGCAGTTCCAAAATTTTAAGGGGATTTGTACCTCCGTACTCAGCGGAGGCAGCGCTAAACCTCAAAAAAGCCGGTGTGATCCTGCTTGGCAAGACAAATATGGATGAATTTGCGATGGGAAGTACGACCGAGACATCCTGGTTTGGACCGACGAAAAACCCGTGGAATACAGAGCATGTACCGGGCGGATCTTCCGGTGGCTCGTGTGCGGCTGTCGCAGCGGGAGAGACCTTTTTTGCTCTTGGTTCAGATACGGGCGGTTCCATCCGCCAGCCAAGTTCCTTCTGCGGCGTGACCGGCATCAAACCGACCTATGGAACGGTTTCCCGGTATGGTCTGATCGCCTATGGTTCCTCGCTGGATCAGATTGGACCGATTGCGAAAGATACCGCAGACTGCGCGGCAATTCTGGAGACGATCGCTTCCTATGATAAAAAGGACAGCACCTCTGTCAAGCGGGAGGCGTACAATTTTACCGCTGCCCTGACCGGAGAGGTAAAAGGGATGAAGATCGGAATCCCGTCCGATTATCTGGGCGAAGGACTCGATGAAGATGTAAAAAAAGCCGTTCTGGCGGCAGCTGAGGCGTTAAAAGAACGCGGGGCAGAAGTGGAGTTTTTTGATTTAGGCATGGTTGAGTATGCGATTCCAGCATATTACGTCATTGCATCGGCGGAGGCAAGCTCCAACCTGTCCCGGTTTGACGGTGTGAAGTACGGTTACCGCACACCGGAATATGAAGATTTACATGAAATGTATAAAAAGAGCCGTTCCGAGGGCTTTGGACCAGAGGTAAAACGCCGTATCATGCTCGGTTCGTTCGTTTTGAGTTCCGGCTACTACGATGCATATTATCTGAAAGCACTCCGCACAAAAGCATTGATTAAACAGGCATTTGACAAGGCGTTTGAGAAATACGATGTCATTCTGGGACCGGCAGCGCCGTCCACGGCACCGCTGCTGGGCGACAGCCTTTCCGATCCGATGAAGATGTATCTGGGCGATATTTATACTGTTTCGGTCAACCTGGCAGGTCTTCCGGGCATTTCAGTTCCGTGCGGGCTGGATTCGAAGGGACTTCCGATCGGGCTTCAGATGATCGCAGACTGCTTCCAGGAAAAAAAGCTGTTTGGCGCGGCATCTGCATACGAAAAGGCGAGAGGTGCATGGAAGCTTCCGGTTATGACAGACAAGGAGGGCAGATAAGATGAAGAAAGAATATGAGACAGTCATCGGCTTGGAGGTACACGTAGAGCTGGCGACGAAAACCAAGATTTTCTGCGGCTGCTCCACCGAATTTGGAGCAAAACCAAATACTCATACCTGCCCGGTTTGTACCGGTATGCCGGGTTCTCTGCCGGTTTTAAATAAGAAGGTCGTTGAATACGCGATGTCTGTCGGTCTGGCGGCAAACTGTGGTATCAACCAGTTCTGTAAATTTGACCGGAAAAACTATTTTTATCCGGACAATCCGCAAAACTACCAGATTTCCCAGCTGTATCTCCCGATCTGCCACGACGGTTATATCCCGATCGATACGCCTGCCGGTGAAAAGAAAATTCGTATTCATGAAATTCACATGGAGGAAGATGCCGGAAAGCTGATCCACGACGAGTGGGAAGACTGCTCGCTGGTTGATTACAACCGAAGCGGCGTGCCGTTGATCGAGATCGTTTCTGAGCCGGATATGCGGAGTGCTGATGAGGTTATTGCCTACCTCGAACGCCTGCGCCTGCTGGTACAGTATCTGGGCGCATCCGATTGCAAGTTGCAGGAAGGTTCGATGCGTGCCGATGTCAACTTATCGGTTCGTGAGGTGGGAAGTGAGACATTTGGTACTAGAACCGAGATGAAGAACTTGAACTCTTTCAAGGCGATTGCCCGTGCGATCGACGGCGAGCGCGCCCGCCAGATTGAGCTGCTGGAAGAGGGCAGGAAAGTCATCCAGGAGACGAGACGCTGGGATGACAACAAGGAATACTCCTATGCGATGCGTTCCAAAGAGGATGCGAAAGATTACCGTTATTTCCCGGATCCGGATCTTCCGCCGGTCTGCATCAGCGATGAGTGGCTGGAATCTGTCCGCGCCGCCCTGCCGGAATTGCAGCCAGAAAAAATGGCACGTTACCAGAGCGAATATGGTCTGTCTGAATATGACAGCCGCATCCTGACTGAGTCTAAGAAAATGGCGGATATGTTTGAAAAGACCACCACCCTCTGCCAGAAACCGAAGAAGGTGGCAAACTGGCTGATCGGCGAGGCAAGCCGCCTGCTCAAGGAAAAAGGACAGGACGCTGAAAGCCTGTGGTTCTCCCCGATACATCTGGCACAGCTCACCGATCTGGTCGATGCCGGAACGATCAATAACAACACGGCCAAAGAAGTATTTACAGCTATTTTTGAGCAAGATGTCGATCCGTCCGCCTATGTCGATGCACACGGACTTGGCATGGTCAATGACGACAGTGCTCTGGAACAGGCAGTTTCCGATGTGCTCGCCGCAAACCCGAAGACGGTGGAAGAGTACAAGAGCGGAAAGACAAAGGTACTTGGTTTCCTGGTCGGTCAGGTGATGAAAGCGATGAAGGGCAAGGCAAATCCGGGTAAAGTGAATGAAATGATGACGGAGAAGCTGAACGCGTAAAAACGCCTTTTTATAAATGAAAATTATAATTAGCTTTTAAAGAAAACTAAAAAGAAACTGTCTACAGATGCTGGCTTTCTGGATGATTCGTGATTTGTAATCGGAATTACCAGAAATACCATCTGTAACAGTTTCTTTTTTATAATCGTGTTATAAATGATGCGATGTGATTACTCTAAAATATCCAGCTCCTTGCTGAAGGAGTTTAGAATCTCGCATCCCTCCTCAGTAATCAGCACCAGATCCTCGATTCTCACGCCAACTTCGCCTTCTACATAAATACCTGGTTCAATGGAGAAGATATTGCCAACCTCAGCGACCTTGGTGTTCGCAGAAGAAACATCGCCGTACTCATGTACTTCCAGACCGATGAAATGTCCCAGCCGATGGGTAAAGTTCGGACCATATCCGGCATCCTCGATGATCTGGCGGGCAGCTTTATCGACTTCGCAGAGCGGAACGCCCGGTTTCAGAATTGCTTCTGCGGCAGCATTTGCGCGGCGGACGGTCTCATAAATAGCGCGGTGCTTCTCAGACGGTACTTTTTTATAGAAGAAAGTACGTGTCATATCGGCACAATAGCCATCCTTCCTGCATCCAACATCAAACAGGACGGTGTCGCCCTCTTTCAGAACCGTGTTGTCCGGACCGTGGTGTCCAAGCGCGCAGTTTGCACCGAAGCCAACCAGTGGTTCAAAGGAATATCCGTCTGCACCGAGACTCTTATAAATATCTAACATCTTGGAAGCGATCTCTTCCTCAGTCACGCCCTCATGGATCAGACCTCGGAACTGTGCCATCGCCTTATCATTGATTGCGGAAACCGCACGCATTTTTTCACGTTCTTCGTCATCCTTGCACGCACGGACCTCATCGATGCAGATGGAGCTGACCTTGTAGGAGGAAGCGCCCGAATGATCGATGACCGGAATCAGGAAACGGGCAGCAAATGTTTTATCAATACCGAGCGGTTTGCCTGGCTCGACACAGTCGCACAGAGGAGTCAGGTAATCGTCTGTATCCGAGAAACGGAATTTCTCTACGCCCAGATCTTCCGGAACGGTAAAGAGGTTATTGATAAAGATCTTATTCTTGCCGGACTGGTTAATGTAAAGTGCCAGCAGACGTTCACCCGGATCAATAAAACGACCCGTCAGATAATAGATCGCATAAGGATCGGAAATAATCATCTGCTCGAGTCCTTCTGTTTCCATTTTCTTTAAAACTTTCTCAAGTCGCTGTGTGTTCATCATGATGTCCTCCTTATAAGTAAAGTGGCTGTAACTGTGAAGATGCCAGACAGTTTACGCCGTAAATTATCTACCCTTATTATAAAACGCGCCGGGAAAAAGTCAACGATTAAAAGAACGCTTGAAAAGCGCATGGAAAGGGGGTAGAATAGTATCAACTGACCAGCCTTCGAAAAATGAAAGGACTTTTATTTTTAAGATACGAAAGGATGAAAAACATGGCGAAATCCTATGAAATGGATATGTGCAATGGTCCGATTCTCGGAAAGGTACTTACATACTCCATTCCGCTGATGCTTTCCGGTGTGCTTCAGCTTCTTTTCAATGCGGCAGATGTGATCGTGGTGGGACGTTTTGCAGGCAGCCAGTCTCTGGCTGCAGTCGGCTCGACCAGTTCCCTTATTAATCTTCTCATTAACGTCTTTATCGGTCTGTCGATCGGTGCGAACGTCCTGGTGGCACGCTATTATGGCGCGAAGAATGACCGCGACATGAGCGAGACAATCCATACGGCGATCACGGTCAGCCTGATGAGCGGGCTGTTTCTAGTCTTTTTGGGTTTGTTTACCTCACGTTTCTGGCTGGAACTGATGGGGACGCCGGACGATGTCATCGATAAATCGACGATCTACATGCGGATTTATTTTGCCGGTATGCCGGCAACGATGGTGTACAATTTCGGAAGTGCAATCCTGCGCGCGATCGGCGATACGAAACGCCCGCTGTATTTCCTGACCGTGGCAGGTGTTATCAATGCGGCATTGAACGTATTCTTTGTTACCCAGCTCCAGATGGATGTAGCAGGTGTCGCGCTGGCAACCGTGATTTCCCAGTGTATTTCCGCATTTCTGGTTATCCGCTGCCTGATGCGTTCAGATGGCGCGATGAAGCTGTCGCTTTCCAAGCTGGGAGTCAACCGGAGGAAACTTCTTCTTATTATAAAGGTAGGTCTTCCGGCTGGTATTCAGGGGGCGATTTTTGCGATCTCCAACGTACTGATTCAGTCGTCCGTCAATTCCTTCGGTTCGATCGCGATGGCAGGCAACACGGCATCGCAGAATATCGAGGGATTTGTGTATACCTCGATGAATGCGCTGTACCAGACCAATTTAAGCTTTACGAGCCAGAATATCGGAGCAGAGAAATACACGCGGATCAAAAAGATTCTTGCCACCTGCCAGGGCGTCGTTGTGACAGTAGGACTGGTGCTTGGATTTGCAGCATACCTCGGCGGTCCGTGGCTGTTGCAGATATATTCAGAAGACGCCGACGTTATTTCCTATGGACTGCTCCGGATGTCGATCATCTGTACGACGTATTTCCTGTGCGGCGTGATGGATACGATGGTCGGAAGCATCCGCGGACTTGGGTATTCGATCCTGCCGACGCTAGTCTCTCTGACCGGCGCCTGCGGACTGCGAGTGATTTGGATCTTTACCATATTTGCAGCGCAGCGGTCGCTGGCGATCCTGTATCTGTCGTACCCGATCTCCTGGGCGGTCACAGCGACGGCACATATGATCTGCTTCTGGCGGGCGGCGAAGAAACTGCCGAAGGAAGACGGTCATCCGGTGCGGGGATAGAATTTGAAACGATGTAATGCGATCATTAATCTGTTTGTTTTTGAAAGAAAACACAGACAGAGTAGCATAAAAAATAATTCGTTTGATAATCTGATTCGTGTAAAGAAAAAATACTTGACACCAATTAGATTATCGTGTATGATAACACAGGTGATGAGGAATGGAAAAAATTGTTGAACAGGGTCTTTTGTATGATTTCTACGGAGAACTCCTGACAAAGCATCAGCAAAGTGTATATGAGGATGTGGTATTTAACGATCTATCCCTCAGTGAGATTGCAGATGAACAGGGCATTACCCGTCAGGGTGTGCATGATCTGATCCGGCGCTGTGACCGTACACTTCTTGGTTATGAGGAAAAGCTTGGGCTGATTGCCAAGTTCCAGAAAACCAAGGAAAAAGTAACTGAGATTCATCGGTTGACGGAAGAATTCAGCCGGACTCGGAATCAGGCGCTGATTGAGGCAATCGGGCGAATCTCAAACGAGATATTGGATTTATAATGCGGGAGGTTTTTGATGGCATTTGAAAGCTTGGCAGACAAACTGCAGAATGTGTTTAAAAACCTGACAGGCAAGGGACGACTCAGCGAGAGCGACGTAAAAGCCGGGCTCAAAGAAGTCAAGATGGCCCTTCTGGAAGCGGATGTAAGCTTCAAGGTAGTAAAACAGTTTATCAGTTCTGTACAGGAACGGGCGATTGGAACAGACGTTTTAAATGGCCTGAATCCTGGACAGATGGTAATAAAGATTGTCAACGACGAGCTGGTCAAGCTGATGGGCTCCGAGATGACAGAGATTGCGTTAAAACCGGGCAATGAGATTACCGTCATCATGATGGCAGGTCTCCAGGGTGCTGGTAAGACGACCACGACGGCAAAGATTGCCGGAAAGCTCAAGGCAAAGGGAAGAAACCCATTGCTGGTAGCATGTGATGTCTACCGACCGGCGGCAATCGAACAGCTGCAGAAAAATGGTGAAAAACAGGGTGTTCCCGTATTTGCGATGGGAACGAACCACAAACCGGTCAATATCGCAAAGGCGGCGGTTGAGCACGCAGCGAAAAATGGCAACAATGTGGTTATCATCGATACAGCCGGTCGTCTCCACATCGATGAAGCGATGATGGATGAGCTGGTTGAGATCAAAGAGAATGTGGACGTCTATCAGACACTTCTCGTTGTAGATGCCATGACTGGTCAGGATGCAGTCAATGTAGCGAGCATGTTTAATGACAAAATCGGCATTGACGGTGTAGTTCTGACAAAGATGGATGGCGATACGCGAGGCGGTGCGGCTCTTTCTATCAAGGCGGTAACCGGAAAACCGATTCTCTATGTCGGTATGGGTGAGAAGCTTTCCGATTTGGAACAGTTTTACCCGGACCGTATGGCTTCCCGAATCTTAGGCATGGGCGATGTCCTTTCCATCATCGACAAAGCATCTGCTGTGATCGACGAGGAGAAGGCAAAAGAACTCGGTCGCAAGATTAAGAAGGCAGAATTTGATTACAACGACTTCCTCGATCAGATGAACCAGATCAAGAAAATGGGCGGTATGGCGAGCATCATGAGCATGATGCCGGGTATGGGACAGCTTAAAGGTCTGGATTTAGATGAAAATGAGAAGACGATGGGACGCGTGGAGGCGATCATCCTTTCGATGACAGCCGAAGAGCGGCGCAACCCGGATCTGATGAATCCGTCCCGCAAGAAACGAATCGCACAGGGCGCAGGCGTGGACATCGCAGAAGTCAACCGCCTGGTAAAACAGTTCGGAGATATGAAAAAGCTGATGAAACAGCTTCCGGGTATGGCAGGCGGCGGAAAACGCAAGGGTCTTGGCGGACTCGGCGGTATGCTTGGAAAGATGAAGCTGCCGTTTTAAACAAGTGTTAGTAGATGCAGTGTGCATTAGCTATATTTTATAATTTAAGGAAATAAGGAAAATTTCAGGAGGTAATTTAAAATGGTAAAGATGAGATTAAGAAGAATGGGTCAGAAGAAAGCTCCTTTCTATAGAATCGTTGTTGCAGATTCCAGATCCCCGAGAGATGGCAGATTTATCGAGGAGATCGGTATCTATGATCCGAACACAGAGCCGAGCACTCTGAAATTCGACGAGGAAGCTGCTAAGAAATGGTTAGCAACAGGCGCTCAGCCGACAGAGACTGTTGGTAAACTCTTAAAGATCGCTGGTATCCAGTAAATCAAGCATACTGACCTGTGAGGTGCAAAGGTATGAAAGAATTAGTAGAAGTTATCGCGAAAGCACTGGTTGAGAACCCGGACGAGGTAGTGGTTACAGAATCGGTCAAAGACGACGAGACTGTAATCGAGCTTTCCGTTGCACCGGCCGATATGGGTAAGGTAATTGGAAAACAGGGTCGTATCGCGAAAGCGATTCGCTCGGTTGTCAAGGCGGCTTCATCCAAGGAAGACAAGAAAGTTATTGTAGAGATTCAGTAATACAGACGAAGCTGAAAAGCCGGCTGCCTGAAAGGGTGTCCGGCTTTTTTATATCAATCACAGGAAATTCAAGAGGATGCCAACGCAACCGCAACCCGGCGCGGGAATGCAAGGCACGTTCTATTTCATACAGGAGGATTATAGAATGGTTGATTATCTGAGAGTTGGTGTAATTACATCCCCGCATGGTCTGCGCGGAGATGTGAAAGTATTTCCTACCACCGATGATGTGAATCGTTTTAAAAAATTAAAAAAAGCGTATATCGACACTGGAAAAGAAAAAATGCCGGTGACCGTGGAACAGGTGCGTTTTTTCAAAAATATGGTCATTCTTAAATTTAAAGAGATGAATCGGATTGAGGATTGCGAGCCGTTCCGTAATAAGGATATTCTGATTACCCGCGATCAGGCGGTGAAACTGAATCCGGATGAGAATTTCATTGCCGATCTGATTGGCCTGAAAGTGCTGACGGACGAGGGTGAGGAGTTCGGTACGGTGAAGGATATCCTTCAGACAGCGGCTAACGACGTGTACGTGATCGAAGGACCTGAGGGAAAAGAATATCTCTTCCCGTCCATCAAGGAATGCATCCTGAATGTCGATCTGGAGGCTGGCACCGTAACGGTTCATATCATGGACGGTCTGCTGGATCTGTAAATGGAATGAAAATCCTAAAATGAAAGTACCGTTGTGAAAGTGCTGTATAAATATAGGAGAAACGGATGAATTTTCATATTCTGACCCTGTTTCCGGAGATGGTAATGGGGGGACTGAACACAAGTATTACGGGGCGTGCGATTGACAAAGGGCTGATCTCGGTGGAGGCGGTCAATATCCGCGATTACTCGAAGGACAAACACCACCATGTAGACGATGCGCCCTATGGCGGCGGCGCCGGTATGGTGATGCAGCCGGAACCGATTTACGATGCATATGAAGCCCTGGCGGCGCGCACCGGAAAACGTCCGCGAGTGATCTATCTGACTCCGCAGGGGCAGGTTTTCAACCAGAAAATCGCGGAAGAACTGGCGAAAGAAGAGGATCTGGTGTTCCTCTGCGGGCATTATGAGGGGATCGATGAGCGCGCGTTAGAGCTGGTTGTGACCGACTATCTCTCGATCGGCGATTATGTCCTGACGGGCGGTGAGCTTCCGGCGATGGTTATGATCGACTGCATTTCCCGTCTGGTGCCTGGTGTGTTAAATAATGACGTATCCGCGGAATTTGAGTCATTTCACGACAATCTGCTGGAATATCCACAATACACCCGCCCGGTTGTATTTATGGATAAGGCGGTCCCGGACGTACTTCTGACCGGGCATCACAAAAATATCGAGACCTGGCGCCGTCAGAAATCGATCGAACGGACGCTGGAACGCCGCCCGGACCTTTTAAAGGATGCGGTTCTGGATAAGAAAGAGAAGAAATATCTGGAAGAGCTGATTCGTCAGAAAGAGGAAAAAGAAGCAAAAAAACTCTAAAAAAGAGAGCAGAAAGTCCTTGCAAATCAAGGATTTCTATGATAAAATCATATTCTGTGAAATAAAGAGATGTTCCGCTGTTACAGGAAGCACGTTTTTACGGGATAAAAGATCGTATTAAGAACATCAAAGATTTTAAAGGAGGTTCACAAAGATGAACGAGATTATTAAGAACATTGAAGCAGCTCAGTTAAAGGAAACCGTTCCGAGTTTCAACGTAGGCGATACAGTACGTGTATCTGCTAAGATCAAAGAGGGAAACCGCGAGAGAATTCAGGTTTTCGAGGGAACTGTTATTAAGAGACAGAACGGCGGCGTTCGCGAGACTTTCACTGTTAGAAAGAGCTCCAACGGTGTTGGTGTAGAGAAAACCTGGCCGTTACATTCTCCGTCTGTAGAAAACGTTGAAGTAGTAAGAAGAGGTAAAGTAAGAAGAGCAAAACTGAACTACCTGAGATCCAGAATCGGCAAGGCAGCGAAGGTAAAAGAGTTAGTAAAATAATTTCTGAAGCGGATGGGGCTGCTGTACAGGTCAGCCCGCTGTGCATCCGGATATGCGGTTATGTGTGTCCGGCGCGGCGGGAGGAGCTGTGCAGCAGCTTTTTTTCGTGTAATAGGAAATTCCTTGTGATTCCCTATTATAAAAAGGAATGTGCCCTGGCACATTCTCGCGCCGAGCGCGGTCGCTTGCGACATGAGCGATGATTCATGGGGAACGGATAGAGAGGGAGTGACATATGGAGCTGAAAGAGGATAAAAACCGCATCCGTCTGGTGGTTGGATGGATCGTGGATATCGCGGTGGTAATTTCGATCGCGTGGTTCGCCGTGTTTGCGATGGGGACGCAGATACGGGTGAGCGGTCAATCAATGGAACCGGTGTTGTCGCAGAACGAAAAGGTTCTGATGAATCGCCTGAGTTACCGCGTGATGCGCCCAAAGCGCTATGACATTATTGTATTTGAAAAAGAAACGGGAAATTACAATATAAAACGCGTCATTGGACTGCCAGGTGAGACGGTGCAGATCAAGGACGGTTATATTTACATTAATAATGAAAAATTAAACGCCCCGAACGACTTGGGTAAGGCGGCTCTGGCTGGACTGGCGGAATATCCGATTAGTCTGGATAAAAATGAATATTTTCTGCTGGGTGACAACCGCTCCGGCAGTGAGGACAGCCGCTTTTCCAATGTGGGAAATGTGAAGTTCCGGCAGATCAAAGGAAAGGTCTGGCTGCGGATCCAGCCGGTTAGCCGGTTTGGGGTGATTTCGTCGAGATAGGTTCTAAGAAAGGAAGAAAATTTCATGCAGATACAATGGTACCCTGGACATATGACAAAGGCAAAAAGAGCCATGAAGGAAGATATCAAGCTGATCGATCTGGTGATTGAGCTGGTGGATGCGCGCGTGCCGCTCGGCAGCCGCAACCCGGATATTGATGAGCTTGCGAAGGGAAAGGGACGGATTGTCCTTTTAAATAAGGCGGATCTGGCGGACGACGGCTGTACAGAGCGCTGGATCGCATGGTTTAAGGAGCAGGGCATCCATGCACTCCGCATCAACGCGCGCAGCGGCATGGGAATGAAGCAGATCCAGCCGCTGGTGCAGGAGGCATGTAAGGAGAAAATTGAGCGTGACCGCCGCCGCGGTATCAAAAACCGCCCGGTGCGGACAATGGTAGTCGGCATTCCGAATGTCGGAAAATCGACCTTTATCAATTCCTTTGCCGGAAAAGCCTGCGCCAAGACTGGAAATAAACCGGGTGTTACCAAGGGAAACCAGTGGATCCGCTTAAATAAGACACTGGAACTTCTCGATACGCCGGGAATCCTCTGGCCGAAATTTGAAGATCCGAATGTGGGACTGTGCCTTGCATTTATCGGCTCGATCAACGATGAGATTCTGGATAAGGAAGAGCTGGCAGCCGAGCTGATCAAAAATATGTCCGGACGTTACGGAAAGCGCCTGGAAGAGCGGTATGGTGTGACGCTGGTTGAGAATACGGCTGGGGACGGCAAAGATACAAAAAAAGCCTGGGAAATCCTGCGTGAAATCGCAAGGGCACGTTCCTGTCTTTTAAAGGGCAGCGAGCTGGATACGAAAAAAGCGGCTGGCTTCCTATTAGATGACTTCCGCAGCGGCAAACTGGGGCGCGTGACGCTGGAAGTGCCGGAGGTATAGGAAAACATGAGAAAACTAACAGGAGAAAAACTGGAAGCAGAACTGGCGCGTCTCGAAGGAATGCGCGCCTATGAACATCAGTACGAAAGTGCAGGGATCGTCTGCGGCATTGATGAGGCGGGCAGAGGTCCATTAGCCGGTCCGGTGGTGGCGGCGGTCGCGGTACTTCCAAAAGACTGTACGATTCTGCGGCTGAACGATTCCAAAAAATTGTCGGAAAAATGCCGGGAAGAATTATTTCTGGAAATCAAAGAAAAGGCAGCTGCCTACGGAATTGGAATTGTAAGCCCGGAGGTGATCGATTCCATCAATATTTTGCAGGCGACCTATGAGGCGATGCGTCAGGCAGTCGCACAGCTTCCGCAGGAGCCGGATATCTTTTTAAATGACGCGGTCATCATTCCGGGGATTTCGGAGGAAAAGCAGATTAAGATTATCAAGGGCGATGCAAAAAGTGTCTCGATCGCGGCAGCCAGTATCCTGGCAAAAGTGACGAGGGATCATATGATGATGGAGTACGATAAAATCTATCCGGAATACGGGTTTGCGAAGCATAAAGGATACGGAACCAAGATGCATAACGAGGCAATTTTAACCTATGGTCCATGCCCGATCCACCGGAGAACCTTTTTGAAGAAGCTGCTGGGCGAGGAAGCCGCGATGCAGGGGATGAAATAACAGAAAGGGAGCTGAATGGGAGAAAGAAACTTTCATCTTCATGGAAATTCATTCAACCGCCGTGCCATCGGAACTGAATATGAAACTCTGGCGTGTGAATATCTCACCCGGCACGGTTATCAGATTTTCTGCCGGAATTTCCGCTGTCGCCAGGGTGAAATTGATATTATCGCAAGAGATAGAGACTACCTGGTTTTTATCGAAGTCAAATACCGCCGCGATGAACACGAAGGCGATCCGGCGGAGGCAGTGGATGCCCGCAAGCAGGCGCGGATTCTTCGTACCGCCCGGTATTATATGACGCGTTATCATATTTCCGAGGACACGCCGTGCCGGTTTGATGTGGTGGCGGTGCTTGGCAGTAACGTGAGATTAATTCGGGACGCGTTCTGGTGCGGATAATTACAAATGAAAGAATTCAAAAACTGCACAATCAGATTTGAGCAAGAGACAGAAAAAGGATGTGACAATCATGGCGCTTACCTATATACAAAAAACAGTTCATCCGGCACCAATTACCCTTCATGAGTCAAACGGAGTGGCTTATTTTACCTTTCCGCTCTTAGAGCAGACCAGGATGGTGCGCCACGCATTTTCTACCCGGCTTGGCGGAGCGAGCAAGGGATATTTCAGTACGATGAACTTTTCGCTGACGCGCGGCGACAACCGGGACGATGTGCTTGAAAATTACCGGAAAATGGCGCGGATTCTGGGAACGGATGTGTCAAAGATGGTGCTCAGCCATCAGACGCACACGACGAATATCCGTCTTGTTAGGGAAGCGGACGCTGGAAAAGGAATCTGGCGGGAGCGCGATTATGAAAACATCGACGGACTTATCACAAACGTGCCGGGGCTGACGCTGGTTACATTTTTTGCGGACTGTGTACCATTATATTTTGTAGATCCGGTGCATCGTGCCATCGGACTGTCGCATTCCGGCTGGAAGGGAACCGTTCACCGGATGGGACAGAAAACGATCGAGGCGATGGGAGAGGCGTTCGGCACGAAGCCGGAGGATCTGCGCGTCTGCATCGGACCGAGCATCTGCCGGGACTGTTATGAGGTCAGTGAGGATGTGGCAGACGCATTTAAAGAAGAATTTGAAGCAGAAATCAGTCAGGATGATTCAACATCCTGTTATTCCTGGAATGGGAAATCGATTCTCATGAATAGGGGGAATGGCAAGTACCAGCTTGACCTCTGGGGCGCGAACCGCCTGGTGCTCCTGGATGCCGGAATTTTGCCGGAGCATCTGGCTGTGACGAATGTATGTACGAAATGCAATCCGGATCTTTTATATTCACACCGCGTGATGGGAGATAAGAGGGGGAATCTGGCGGCATTTTTATCGCTAAAGTAAGTATGTAATCTGTCTGTCAAACAAGTGAATGAATGTTTTGCAGAAAAGAACAGCAGCATGATTGAAAATCGGTCGTTCAAGTCCGGTTTTGTCAATCATGCTGCTGCCGTTTTTTTCGCCGTTTCAGCTAAGATTCAGAAGAGCCCTACGATGCCTTATTTACCAGCCATCTTTTTTTCCTGTTCCTCAATCATCTTTTTGACCATATAGCCGCCGACGGAACCAGCCTGTGCGGAGGTCAGGTTACCATTGTAGCCCTCGCTTAACGGAACGCCAATCTCATTGGCAACCTCCATCTTAAAGCGGTTCATCGCTTCCTTGGCTTCCGGTACATTGGTTTTGTTAGTGTTGTTGGAACTAGACATAACAGACGCCTCCTTTTTTTTGCGTGTGCCCCTTCAAACTTTCGTTTGTCCGGGTGTCTCTTTTTGTTACATTCTCAGTATGCGGATCTTAAAAGTGAAATACACTAGAAGGTTTTGTGCAAATTGACATTTTGGGGCAAAACACCCACAATGTAGGGAAAAAAGTTAGTATTGATCCGATTTTATGCTTGTATATCAGTAAAACTCATACTATAATAGAACAGATGTAGTGTTAAAAAATACGCAAACTGTTTGGTGAATTTTACGGTTGCAGTTCAAAATACATTAATATTTCTAGTAAGATGGAGAAAAATCCATGCGGGTAATAGCAGGAAGTGCCAGAAGGCTTACTTTAAAGACGATCGAGGGAATGGATACGAGACCGACGACGGACCGTATCAAAGAAACTCTTTTTAATATGATTCAGAATGATATCTATGGATGCACATTTCTCGATTTATTCAGCGGAAGCGGGGCGATCGGGATCGAAGCTTTAAGCCGCGGGGCAAAAGAAGCTGTTTTTGTGGAGAAGAATCCGAAAGCGGCGGACTGCATCCGTGACAATCTGAAAGCGGCCCGCCTGGCTGATAAGGCGACGCTGTTAAACTGTGATATTTCGGATGCATTGAAACGGATAGAAAACCGGAAGAGTGCGTTTGATTTCATTTTTATGGATCCTCCGTACAACCATCTCTGGGAGAAAGAAGTGCTTACTTATCTGGCGCATTCGTCCCTGGCAGATGAACATACGATGATCATCACAGAGGCATCGAAAGAGACCGGGTGTAGCTACCTTTCAGAACTGGGATACCATCTCGAAAAAGAGAAGATATATAAGACGAATAAACATCTGTTTATCCGAAAAGCTTGAATACCAAAGGAGAAAAAAAGATGAAAACAGCCATTTATCCGGGCAGCTTTGATCCGGTGACGCTCGGACATTTTGATATTATAAAGCGATCCTCCGAAATTTTTGATCAGGTCATCGTGGGAGTTTTGTGTAATAACGCAAAATCTCCGTTGTTTTCTGTCGAAGAACGTGTTAAGATGTTAGAGGAAGTGACAAAAGACATTCCTAACGTGGAGGTGCAGTCGTTTGACGGACTTCTGGTCGATTTCATGCGCCAGAATCACGCAAAGGTCATCGTGCGTGGTCTGCGTGCGATCACGGATTTCGAATATGAGCTGCAGCTCGCGCAGATGAACCGGGTGATTGCACCCGAAATAGATACCCTGTTTCTGACAACGAACCTTAAATACGCGTATTTAAGTTCCAGTATGGCAAAAGAGGTTGCGATGTACGGCGGAGACATTTCCGAATTTCTCGATCCGGTCATTGCAAAACAAGTACAGGAGAAATACCAGGCGCTTCAGGAAGACAGGGAATGTAAGTAAGGAGAAAAGCTATGAGCAGAATTGAACAGATCATCACAGAAATTGAAGATTATATCGACAGCTGCAAGTTTCAGCCGCTGTCCAACACGAAGATTTTAGTAAATAAAGAAGAGATTGAAGAACTGCTCGTGGAACTGCGTCTTCGCATTCCGGAGGAGATCAAGAAATATCAGAAGATCATCAGCAACCAGGATGCGATTCTGCAGGAGGCACGTTCCCAGGCAGACGCGATGGTAGCCGAGGCGACCGCCCAGACCAATGAGCTGGTTAATGAGCATGAGATCATGCAGCGTGCATATGCAGAAGCAAACAGCATTATTGAGCAGGCAAATGCACAGGCACAGCAGATCGTGGACAACGCTGTCACAGAGGCAAACAATATCCGCCAGAGTTCCGTTCAGTACACGGACGACATGCTCCGCAGCCTGCAGACCATCATCAAGCATTCGATGGAGGGCGCGCAGAGCCGTTTCGAGTCTTACATGAGTTCGATGCAGTCCAGCTACGATGTCGTATCTTCCAACCGTAATGAGCTGGCTGGCAGTGTCGTGACCGAGCCGGAGGAGAACACAGGCGCCGAGGCAGCAGCGGCCGCTACACAGGCGGCATCCGGCGAAGCAGCAGAATAAAGAGAACGAACGAGAGACTGGCGTGAACCAGTTTCCACAGTACATAATGCCGGATGGAAAGTCCGGCATTTTTTTCTCTGTCTTTTCGGCTGTCCCGTATGACTGAATTTGTCTGGGCGATCCCGGATAACCCGCCAAACGCGGCACACGCCGCTATCGCACCGGATTGAACCGGGATACTGAATATAGCACCAGAACGGGCGATCGCATCGATGCCGGTTGTCATTTCAGCCGTCCCGATCAGAAACAGACGCAGCGTGCCGGAACAGAAGGCGTCGGCAAAGGCAGCGAGGATCGAATACAGCATGATCAAACCGCCGATGCGGACCTGCAGTTCGATGCAGTCCATCAGGATGGTGTCGAAGGAAGCGGGAACGGAGACGGATGTGGATTTTGTGCGGGCGGGCTTGACAGAGCCGGTTTGTTTCGAAAAAGATCGGTTTTGAAGGCTAAAAGAAGTTACTTTATTATAAATGCATAGGAGACTTCCAACCAATAAAAGCGGCGTATATAGTGCCAGAACCAGATAGTTTGACGGAACTGCCGGGTTCAGCCTAGGTGCAGCATATCCGGCGATAAACATGGGGCTTGGCGAAGCGCTGATGGCGGTCAGAAGCCGTTTTTCATGTGCCGAAAGCAGCGATTTCCGGTTAAAATCGGCGGCAGTTTTCATTCCCATCGGGTAACCGCAGAGCATCCCGGCAAGCAGGGCATAGCCGCTGTAGACAGACATACCAAGATGTTTCAAAACTGGGTGAAATGGCGCTAGAAGCAGCCGGACGCCGCCGTGTTCAGCTAAAAGCTTTGAGAAGAGCATAAAGGGAAATAACGTCGGAAAGACCGTATTGAACCATAAAAGAAGTCCTTTCTGTGCCCCATCCGCAGAGAGACGCGGATGCGAGAGCAGAAGCGCCAGGATAAGTGCTGGGAACAGGGCGGATACTATTTTTTTTATATATGGCATGGGAGCGCCTTTCTATCATTAAAAAGTAATATAAAGATAGATTATATATATGTAGACAGAAAATGGCTCATTCCTTTTGGAAGCCTGAAAACCGGCATACCGAACAAAGAAAGAACGAATGAGCGCGAAGAAAAAGTCTTTAGAATCACGATTATAAATGGATATACAGAGCAATAGACAAAAACAGGAGGAAAACGATTGGATTACCGAGAACTGCCGGAAGAATTTCTTGAAAAAATGAAACAATTTCTGGGGGAGGAATACCCGGAGTATCTGGCTTCGTATGAGGAAGAGCCGCGTTCAGGGCTGCGCGTCAACACGGGCAGGCTGACACCGGAACAGTTTTTAGAGATGGCACAGACGGCGGACTGGAATTTGAAACCAGTGCCGTGGACGAAGAACGGTTTTTATTATCAGGGCGAACGCCCATCCAGGCATCCGTGGTACTACGCGGGACTCTACTATTTGCAGGAACCGAGTGCGATGTCACCGGCGGCATGGCTGCCGATCAAGCCGGGCGACCGGGTTCTGGATTTGTGCGCGGCACCGGGCGGTAAAAGTACGGAACTGGCGGCGAAATTAGCCGGTACAGGTGTCCTGTTTTCCAATGATATCAGCAATTCGCGCGCAAAAGCGCTTCTTAAAAATCTGGAAATGTTCGGAGCGGGAAATATCTGTGTAACGAGCGAGGCACCGGAAAAAATGGCTGGCATCCTGCCGGAGTTTTTTGATAAGATTCTGGTCGATGCGCCGTGCTCCGGCGAAGGTATGTTCCGCCGCGATCCGTCGATGGTAAAGAGCTGGAACGAAAAAGGTCCCGATTATTATGCGCCGCTACAGCGCCAGATTCTCGACTGTGCCGTGCAGATGCTTGCGCCGGGCGGGAAACTGGTTTATTCGACCTGTACCTTTGACAGGGACGAGGACGAGGGAACGATCGAGTATATTCTGGAGAAATATCCGCAGATGGCGGTCGTGCCGCAGAAACCGGAATATGGCTTTGAGGGAAGCCGTGGCATTGAGGGCTGTCTGAGATTGTTTCCGCACCGTCTGGAGGGCGAAGGACATTTTGTTGCGCTGTTGGAGAAGCGGACGGAGAAACCGGACGCAAATGTCAGGGATTTGGAAAATGCTGGTGAGAAAGCATTGAGCGCTCCACTTTCGGTAGAGAAAATAGAAGCGCGGTTGTGCCGTGTGGCGCAAGATGGTAAGTCCAGACAGATGGCTTCTGGAAAAACGGAAGGGAAAACATTTAGAAAAGGAAAAAACGGGATGCAAAACCAGACAGACGAGGACTTTTCCCCCCTGTTCGATCTTCTGCGCCAGCTTCCGGTAAGAACCTGGAATCCCGATCAATTCTACCGTGACAGCGAGCGCATCTATTATCTCCCGGCAGCGCTGGCAGGCGAAAATACGCGCTATTTTAAGCCGCTCCGCTGTCTGCGTACCGGGCTTCTGCTCGGAGAACTGAAAAAAGGGCGGTTTGAACCATCTCAGGCGTTAGCGATGAACCTGCGGATGCAGGAATTTGCAAATTATTTAAACTTCAAAGCCTCGGATGAGCGCACGATCCGCTATTTAAAGGGCGAGACATTGACAGCTGCAGAGGAAGAGGCGGCAGATGGTCTTGTACTAATCTGTGTGGATGGATTTCCGCTTGGCTGGGCGCAGAAACGGGGCGGTCAGCTTAAAAATAAATACAATCCCGGATGGAGGTGGCAGTGATGGGACAAGGTAAAAGTATACGTTTAGACCGTTTCCTGGCAGAGATGAAGCGGGGAACGCGCAGTCAGGTAAAAGAGATGATCCGCAAAGGGCGGGTTCTGGTCGATGGAACCGTCTGCCGCGAGTCTGACCGGAAAATATTCCCGGACGAAACCCGGGTTACACTGGATGGACAGCCGGTTGGCTGGGCAGACACGGAATATTATATGTTAAATAAACCGCAGGGCGTCGTTTCCGCAACGGAAGACGGGCGCTATCAGACTGTCATTGACCTTATTGATGAAGCAAAGCGAAAAGACCTCTTCCCGGTCGGACGCCTCGATATTGATACGGAAGGACTGCTTCTCATCACGAACGACGGTGCGCTGGCGCATGAGCTTCTGGCACCGAAAAAACACGTGGATAAGGTCTATTTTGCACGCGTAAAGGGAACACTGAAAGAAGGAATCGAAGCGCGCTTTCAGGCGGGACTGACGCTGACGGATGGCACACCGGTACGGCCGGCAGAGCTTGTGATCGAGAAAAAATGGAACGACGCAGGAGAAGACCTCTGCGAGGCGCGCCTGACCATCCATGAAGGAAAATTTCATCAGGTAAAGCGGATGTTTGAGGCAGAGGGCGGCGAAGTTATTTACCTGAAACGCCTTTCGATGGGACCGCTTGCCCTGGATGAGGCACTGGCGACGGGAGAGTACCGGGCGCTGAGGGAAGATGAAATTAGAGCATTAAAAGAAAGAACGCTAACCTCACAAAATTGTGTATCAAATGACGAAAATTTGTCAGACACCCCAAATAACACACCTCCTGAAATCAACTGGAACACAGTAGACGCCGTCCTCTTCGATCTCGACGGCACCCTGGTCGATTCCATGTGGATGTGGAAAGCGATCGATGTGGAATTTTTAAAGCGTTACGGCTATGACTGTCCGGAAGATCTTGAGAAGGTGATCGAGGGCATGAGCTTTTCCGAGACAGCAATCTATTTTAAAGATCGCTTCCAGCTGCCGATGACCCTGGATGAGATAAAGGCCATCTGGATTGAAATGTCGATCGATAAATACCGCCATGAGGTACCGCTGAAATCGGGTGTTGCGGAATTTCTTTCATTTTTAAAGAAAAAAGGAATCCGCATGGGAATTGCAACGAGCAACGCACAGGATATGGTAGCAGCCGTGCTGGATTCTCTGGATATCCGTTCCTATTTCGGTGTGGTGGCAACTGCCTGTGAGGTGGCAGCAGGAAAACCGGCGCCGGATATCTATCTGAAAGTAGCGGCGGATCTGGGCGTACAGCCGGAAAAATGTCTGGTATTTGAGGACGTCCCGGCGGGGATTCTGGCTGGAAAACGGGCTGGTATGCGCGTTGGCGCGGTCGAGGACGTATTTTCACTTTCCATGACCGAAGAAAAGAAAGAATTAGCTGATTTTTATATCCGGGACTACCGGGAACTGATACAGGGGGCAAGATAAAATGATACATGATTTTTTACCGATCTGCAGGGCGGATATGGACAAGCGCGGCTGGGAGAGCTGCGATTTTGTCTACGTGTGCGGGGATGCGTATGTCGATCATCCGTCGTTCGGACACGCGATCATCAGCCGTATGCTTGAAGCGCACGGCTATAAAGTAGGCATCATCGCCCAGCCGGACTGGAAGAATCAGGAATCCATTCAGATTCTGGGCGAACCGCGTCTCGGATGGCTTGTGAGCGCCGGAAATATGGACTCGATGGTAAACCATTATTCGGTTTCGAAAAAGCGCCGCGCAAAGGATTCCTACACACCGGGCGGCGAGATGGGAAAACGTCCGGATTATGCGACGATCGTCTATTCCAACCTGATCCGCACCTGGTCGAAAAAGCCGATCATCCTCGGCGGTATCGAAGCCAGCCTGCGGCGTCTGGCACATTATGATTACTGGTCCGGAAAAATGAAACGGTCCATTCTGCTGGATTCCCAGGCAGATCTGATTTCCTACGGAATGGGCGAGCGCTCGATCGTGGAGATCGCAGATGCACTGGCCAGCGGCATCGAGGCAAAGGATATCACCTTCATCGAGGGAACTGTTTATAAGGCGGAAAACCTGGATTCCGTTTACGACGAAATCCGTCTGCCGTCTTACCGCGAGGTTTCCTCTGATAAAAAGACGTATGCGGAGAGCTTTTACACCCAGTACAGCAACACCGATCCATTTTCGGGAAAACGCCTCGTTGAGCCGTACAGCGACCGCCTCTATGTGGTCCAGAATCCGGCGGCGAAACCACTGACCCAGGAAGAGATGGACGATGTCTACGCACTTCCATACATGAGAACCTGGCATCCGTGTTACGATGCAGCGGGTGGTATTCCAGCGATCACGGAAGTAAAATTCAGCCTGATCAGCAACCGCGGATGCTTCGGCGGATGCAGCTTCTGTGCGCTGACCTTCCATCAGGGACGCATCGTGCAGACCCGCAGCCATGAATCAATTATTCAGGAAGCAGAACTTTTGACTCAGGAACCGGATTTCAAGGGCTACATCCACGATGTCGGCGGTCCGACCGCAAACTTCCGTCACCCGGCATGCGAAAAACAGATGACCTACGGTGCCTGTCCGCACAAACAGTGCCTGTTCCCGCAGCCGTGCAAAAACATGAATGCCGATCACAGCGACTATATTTCCCTGTTAAAGAAGCTGCGGGCGATTCCGAAGGTAAAAAAAGTTTTCATCCGTTCGGGTATCCGTTTCGATTATCTGCTGGCGGAGAAAAACAGGGCATTCTTGCGGGAGCTTTGTCAGTACCATGTCAGCGGACAGCTCAAGGTAGCGCCGGAACATATATCGGATAATGTATTAAAGCGGATGGGAAAACCGGAGAATAAGGTTTACCGCCAGTTCATGAAGGAATATGCAGCGATGAATGACTCGCTGGGAATGAAGCAGTACCTCGTTCCGTACCTGATGTCCTCCCATCCGGGTTCCACGCTCAAGGAGGCGATCGAACTGGCAGAATATCTGCGGGACCTCGGCTACATGCCGGAGCAGGTGCAGGATTTCTATCCGACACCATCCACACTGTCTACGTGTATGTATTACACGGGATATGATCCGCGCACGATGGAAAAGGTGTACGTGCCGACCAACCCGCATGAGAAAGCGATGCAGCGTGCGCTGATCCAGTACCGCAACCCGAAAAACTATGATCTGGTGCTGGAAGCACTCCGTCTGGCAGGCAGAACGGATCTGATCGGTTTTGATAAGAAATGCCTGATCCGTCCGCGGCAGATCAAAGGCCGCGATTTCGCGGCTGGCGGATATAAAGGGGCGCATCATGGCACCCAGACGGCAAAACCGGCTGCTGCCAATCGTACAAAAGACACCAAACGACCGGCTGTGGGCAGTATGGCCGGGCACAAAAAGACCGGCATAAATGGAAATGGACGAAATGCGGGGGGATTTGGCAGCGCTGGTGTTGGAAAGAGCGGTGGCAGCGGAAAGAAAAAAGCCATCCGGAACGTGCACAAGAAGAAATAAAACGTATGTACGCTCGGAATGCAGGAAAGACTCCGAGAGTACATACTTGAGACGGGAGGAATTTTTCATGAAAATTGCGATAATTACCGGTGCCTCTTCCGGCATGGGGCGCGAGGCAGCCAGACAGCTGGCGGATCGCTTTTCGGGACTCCAGGAAGTCTGGCTGATTGCCCGCCGGATGGACCGGATGCAGGAGCTGGAACGGACGCTGCCGATCCCGGCGCGGTGTTTCGCCATCGATTTGACGGATGCATCCCAGCGCGAGACGCTGGAAAACGAGCTGGCGGTGCGCAAGCCCAACGTAAAGATCCTGGTAAATGCTTCCGGCTTTGGTAAAATCGGAACAGTCGGGAACCTGCCGCTTGACGATGAAACGGGAATGGTAGAACTCAACTGCGAGGCGCTGTGCGCGGTCACGCATATGGTGCTTCCCTATATGAGCGAAAACAGTCGGCTTCTCCAGTTCGCGTCGGCAGCGTCCTTTCTGCCGCAGCCGGGATTTGCCATCTATGCAGCAACCAAGGCATTTGTTTTAAGCTACACCCGCGCCTTGCGGGAAGAACTCCGTCCGCGCAGAATCGGTGTGACGGCGGTCTGCCCCGGACCGGTCAAAACCGAGTTTTTCGACATTGCCGAGACAACCGGGGAGATTCCTCTTTATAAGCGTCTGGTGATGGCAGATCCGCACAAAGTTGTAAAACTTGCCATCCGCGACTGCATGGCGAGAAAAAGCGTGTCAGTTTACGGCGTATGGATGAAGGCATTCTTTGTGCTCTGCAAGGTAGTTCCGCATGAATGGATTCTGCACGCGATGCAGGCGTTAAACCATTAAATCAGACAAAAAGCTAGTATCATTCAATAAAAACATGATAGAAAGGATTTTTACACCGTGAAAAAGATAAAAAAAGGCGATTATGGCTACCGCAATCATTTCAAGCGGAAACAGCTTTTTATCATCGCACTTCTGGCATTATTTATCATCGCACAGCTGGTTGGGCGCTCTTTTACAGACAATGATTCCGTCAAAAAAATTCTGACGGTCATGGCGATCGTCACGGTACTTCCGGCGGCGAATCTCGCTTCCCCGCTGATTGCCATTTTCAAATACCATACGCCGGAGCAGGCGTTTCATGAGGCATATATGCCGTATGAGGAAAAATTTGAAGTTCTCTATGATCTGGTTCTGACGACACCGAAAGATGTGATTCCGTCCGATGTGACCGTCGTTCACCCGACCGGCATCTATGTGTACTGCATTAATCCAAAGCTGAATGTAAAGCGCGCGGAGGCAGGTTTAAATGAACTGTTAAAGGCTAACAAACTGGATCCGAACCTGAAAATCGTGACCTCACGCAGCACCTTTGACAAGCGGATTCACAGCCTGAAACCGGCGTCAGAGTATGAGGACGATGGAACTGTAGGGTACGGCGTGAGCGTAATAAAAGGATTATCGATGTAAAAAAGGGAGGCGGCAGCCATGCGGATGCTGACAGTATCTAAAAATGAGGCGGGGCAGCGCCTGGACAAGCTGCTGGCAAAATATCTGAATCTGGCGGGAAAAAGCTTCATTTATAAAATGATGCGGAAGAAAAACATTACCCTGAATGGAAAAAAATGCGACGGTTCCGAACATCTGACCGAGGGCGATGAGATCAAGCTGTTTCTGGCAGAGGAGACGATAGAGAAATTTTCGGAAGTGAAGATTCAGAAGGTTCAAAAGAAAAAGCTCGATATCGTCTACGAGGACGAACATATTTTACTGATCAATAAACCATCTGGAATGCTGTCCCAGAAAGCGAAAGAGACGGATGAATCGTTGGTTGAATACCTGATTGACTATCTGCTGGATTCCGGCAAATTAAAGAAAGAGGACCTGACGTGCTTCCGTCCGTCCGTCTGCAACCGCCTCGACCGCAACACAAGCGGCATCGTGGCAGCTGGACGTTCCCTGCCGGGACTGCAGATCATGTCCGAGGTCATCAAGGACCGGAGTCTGAGAAAATATTATGTCTGCGTCGTGCGGGGAAACGTAAAAGGCGAAGCCCGCATCGAGGGATGGCTGACGAAAAATGAAAAGACGAATCAGGTGTCGATCCGAAAAGAGGAGACCCCTGGAAGTCTGCCGATCCGGACTGCATACAGACCGCTGGTATCTGGAAATGGATATACCCTTCTGGAGGTTCATCTGATCACCGGACGATCCCACCAGATCCGCGCCCACCTGGCTTCCATCGGACACCCGATCGCCGGGGATCCAAAGTACGGCGATCCCCGGGTCAATGAGGAAGTGAAGAAACGCTTCGGCGTCCGCTCGCAGATGCTTCACGCATGGCGGCTGGTAATGCCGGAAACGATCTCCGAGCCGCTTTCATATCTGGCGGGCAAAGAATTTACCGCGCCTATACCAGCGGAGATGAAGCGGATGGAAGAGATGATGAAATCAGCTCCAAAACGCCCAGCCAATCATCGCCTGTAAATTTTAAATTGTGCGAAAAATCAAAAAAATAAGTGGAGGAGCAATAACATGGGGATTTGGAACAGCCGGGGACTTCGTGGTTCAACCCTGGAGGATATGATAAACCACACAAACGATCTTTACCGTGAGAAAAAGCTGGCATTGATCCAGAAAATCCCGACGCCGATCACGCCCGTCTCGATCGATAAAACCAGCCGCCATATCACGCTGGCGTATTTCGATCAGAAGAGTACCGTCGATTACATCGGCGCGATTCAGGGCGTCCCGGTCTGCTTTGATGCGAAAGAATGCGCGGCAGATACATTTCCACTGCAGAACGTCCATCCGCATCAGGTCGCATTTATGCGGGAATTTGAAGAGCAGGGCGGGATTGCTTTCTTAATTATATATTTTTCACAGAGGGATGAACTTTACTACCTGCCATTTTTCCATCTGGACGCATACTGGGAGCGGATGCAGCAGGGCGGACGAAAGAGTTTTACATATGAGGAAATGGATAAAACGTGGCGCATCAAAAGCCACCGGGATATATTAGTCCATTATCTGGAACCGCTGAGCCGGGATTTAGGAGAAAGAGAGGATGATTTTTCATGACAACAGCCGTAGAACGTTTTTTGAAATATGTATCATATGATACGCAGTCAGACGAGGCATATGACACCTGCCCGAGCACAAAAAAACAGCTTCTGTTAGCCAATGAGCTGAAACGCGAGCTGGAAGAAATGGGTGCATCCGATGTGCGGATGAGCGAGTACGGATACTTGTTTGCACGCATTCCGGATAATACAGGCAGTACCTCTGCACCGCAAGAAGCGGAAGCTTCTTTTAGCACTGCGTCTGCTCACGGTGCATCCGACGTTGGGCAGAAAACCACCATCCCGGCACTTGGCTTCATTTCCCACATGGACACCGCGCCGTCCTTAACCGGAACAAACGTAAAGCCGCGCATCGTCCAGGCATATGACGGCAAAGATATCGTATTAAATGCAGAAAAACAAATTGTCATGAAAGTTTCAGAATTTCCGTTTTTAGCCGACTTAAAAGGTCAGGATCTGATCGTAACCGATGGAACCACGCTTCTGGGCGCCGACGATAAGGCAGGCGTGGCGGAGATCATGACGATGGCAGAATATTTCCTGAGCCACCCGGAGATCCCGCACGGCGAGATCTGCATTGGATTTACGCCGGACGAGGAGATCGGACGCGGCGCGGATCGTTTCGATGTGAAAGACTTCGGTGCAGCGGTTGCTTATACGGTAGACGGCGGTCCGATCGGCGAGATCGAATATGAAAATTTCAACGCCGCTTCCGGCAAAGTCCGGATTCAGGGAGCCAGCATCCATCCGGGTGATGCGAAGCTCAAGATGAAAAATGCCCTTCTCATCGGCATGGAATTTCAGAGCCTGCTGCCGGTCTTTGAAAATCCGATGTACACAGAAGGTTACGAGGGATTCTATCACTTGGATGAAATGAGCGGAAATGTAGAAGAGGCGCAGTTAAATTATATCATCCGCGATCACGACCATGAAAAATTTGAACAGAAAAAGAAATTTTTCGCCGAAGCCGCCGATTTTCTGAACCGCAAATACGGTAAGGGCACCGTGATCACCGAAGTAACGGATAGCTACTACAACATGAAAGAAAAAATTGAGCCGTGCATGTACCTGATCGATACCGCCAAAGAGGCGATGGCAGCCTGCGGTATCGAGCCGGAGGTCGTTCCGATCCGCGGCGGCACCGACGGCGCCCGCCTCTCCTACATGGGGCTCCCGTGCCCGAACCTCTGCACCGGCGGGTATAACTATCATGGAAAATATGAATTTATTCCGGTGGCGTCATTGGAGAAGACGTCCAGGGTTCTAGTGGAGATTGGGAAAAAGTTTGCTGTCATAAGAAGCAGTGTAGAGTGATTATGAAATAAAGACAATCCTTTAAACAGGCAAATTGCCCTTATATAATAGTGCAAATTGCCTGTTTACTTTCATGAACTGGTAAGTCAATATTAATTTTTCTGTTAAATGGAATCCATTTCATTATTTCTATTATAAAAATTTATTATGGAAACAGGATGAGCTTCATACTGGATATTTTATATTTTTTAGGCTTCTATGGAATCGAATATTTTTGTGCTAAAAAGCTAACGAAAAAAACGGATGCAATTCCGCTTGATTTTTCGCTCTCAAACAAAGCAATTCTGTTTGGTCTGGGTGGTGCGTTTGCTGGGGTGTGTTTGAATCTATTTTTTAATCGGAATTTTCATGTAAACTTTTTCAGATGGCAGTCGTTTATGATTTGTTTTGGTGGATTCACTCTCATGTACCTTATTACCAGTCATACCAGTAAAAATAGAAGCGTCAGCGCAAATGAAACATTGTCACAAAAAGCGTTATCCAATATGCAGCCTATAAACAATGTATCCGCAGCAGAGGAAACGGAGCAGCCACTAACCAGAGCAGCGACAGAAATACCCATCAACCAGGAACATTTTTTGTTGCAGACATTGATAACGAACTAGATTATGTTTTTTTAGATGAAATTTTATATCAATCATTTAATGGAACTGGCTTAAAGATAGTTGCTATTTTCCCCTTCCCCCGCTACCAGGTTTAAAATCTCCAAGTGTATACAAATATGTTTATGCATAATATGGTTTTGAAAAATATTTCCTTATTTTTGCACAAATATATAGAATCGCTTTTAGCTATATTGTATGTATCATTTCACATACAGGAAATACACCCGTTATATGTTTGTGCGTATTTACAGAATAAATAGTTGCAAAATTCGTACTTGCATATCCGAACCAGATGTGTTACATTTAACTCATCAAGCATATATATTTCTTTATCTGCAATTCAAGCAATCTTATATTCTAATTATTAATCTGAGAAATCTTATGCTTATCCAACTTGGCAATACGAAAGAGCAGGAGATTCTCAGAAAAGCCAGATTCTCCTGCCAGAAAGGGGAGAATTATGGGGAATTTAATGAGGGTGCGGAGAAATCACAAGGACACGCTGTTCCGGATGCTGTTCAGCACAAGGGAGAATCTGCTGAGTCTGTACAATGCAGTGAATCATTCGCATTATACAGATCCGAAAGAATTGGAGATTGTGACGCTGAAAAATGCTGTATATATGAATATGAAAAACGATCAGGCATTTTTGCTGGATATGCAGTTGAACTTATATGAACATCAATCGACATGGAATCCGAATATGCCACTGCGTTTTCTGTTCTATGTGGCGAAAGAGTACCAGATGCTGGTCCGGAACCAGACCTTGTACGCATCGGCATTGGTGGAACTGCCGACACCGCATTTTGTAGTATTCTACAATGGAGAAAAAGAGCGGGAGGCGGAGGGTCTGCTTAAATTGTCACATTCGTTCATGCAGAAGACAGAACATCCTGAGCTGGAATTGCTTGTGAAGGTTTTAAATATCAATCTGGATAAAAATCTGGAGATCCTGGAAACCTGCCGGTTGTTGAAAGAGTATATGCTGTTGGTTCATAAAATACGGCGGTATGCGATTGAATACAAAGATATCAATCAGGCAGCTGAAAAGGCTGTGACGGAATGTATTGATGAAAATATATTGGCAGAGTTTCTGAGGAAGAATCGAGCGGAGGCGATAGAGGTGTGTATTTTTGAGTATGACGAGAAGAGGGAAACGGAATTGATACGGAAGGCGGAGTTTGCAGAAGGGGAGAAGGTTGGTGAGGCTAAAATACTTTTAAACCTGATTGAAAAAGGCATACTAACAAAGGAACAAGCCCTTGAACAATTTGGCGGTACTTATGAGGACTTGGAAAAAGCAGCTTTATCCGTAACACTGGTTTGAAATTTTCTCCCAAATTCAAGAAAAAAACCGTTGACAGATCCATATTCCGATGCTAGAATATCTAAGTGTGCCGCACAGCGAGGCTAAAAGTGCGTAAGCCGCCATAGCTGGCGAGTAATGATAATAGGAGGTGCCATCAGATGTACGCGATTATTGCAACAGGTGGTAAGCAGTATAAGGTTGCCGAGGGCGATGTAATCAAAATTGAGAGACTCGGTGCTGCTGCAGGTGAAGCTGTTACTTTCGATCAGGTTCTGGCTGTTAACAACGGTGAGATGAAGATCGGATGCCCGACTGTAGAGGGTGCTACTGTATCCGCAACAGTTGTTAAAGAAGGCAAAGGCAAAAAAGTTATCGTTTACAAGTATAAGAGAAAAACTGGCTACCATAAGAAAAATGGTCACAGACAGCTCTTTACAGAAGTTAAGATCGAAAAGATCAACGCTTAATTGAAATGATTCAAGTAGACGTATACTCCGATTCCAAGGGATGTACCACGGGAGTGGAAGTAAAGGGACATGCTGGATATGATGAGTACGGCAAAGATATTGTCTGTGCAGCTGTATCCGTTCTGACTGTCAATATGGCTAATTCGGTGGAGAAATTTACCGATGACGGTTTTAAGGGCAGTGTGGATGAAAAGACAGGTCAGTTTATTTTTCATTTTACCGGTACTGTAAGTGCGGAATCAAAACTCCTGATGGATTCGCTGATACTTGGACTTACCGATATCGCGGAGAGTTATGGAGATAAATACATTAAAATTCGATTCAGGGAGGTGTAACGCATGTTTAAAATGAACCTTCAGTTATTCGCTCATAAAAAAGGTGTTGGTTCCACAAAGAACGGTCGTGATTCTGAGTCCAAGAGACTTGGTGCGAAGAGAGCAGACGGACAGTTCGTATTAGCTGGCAACATTCTTTACAGACAGCGCGGAACCAAGATTCATCCAGGTGTGAACGTAGGACGCGGTGGAGATGATACATTATTCGCTATGGTTGACGGCGTCGTAAAGTTTGAAAGAAAGGGCAGAGACAAAAAGCAGGTTTCTGTTTACCCGAGAACAATTAACGAATAATTATAAAGAAGCTCCATACGGATTGTATGGAGCTTTTTTCAGATCAGAAGGAGGTATTTATGTTTGCCGACAGTGCAAAAATTTATATCAGATCCGGAAAAGGCGGCGACGGTCATGTCAGCTTCCGCCGGGAACTTTTCGTAGCTGCTGGCGGTCCGGACGGCGGCGATGGCGGTCGCGGCGGCGATGTCATTTTTGAAGTGGACGACGGACTGAATACCCTGACCGATTTCCGTCATGTCCGCAAATATGTGGCTGGCGACGGAGAGCAGGGCGGAAAGCGCCGCTGTCACGGAGCAGACGGCGAGGATCTGATTGTCAAGGTTCCGGAAGGAACCGTTATCAAGGATTTTGAATCCGGTAAGGTAATCGCGGATATGTCCGGCGAGAACCGCCGAGAAGTGATTTTAAAAGGTGGCAAGGGCGGTCTTGGAAATATGCACTTTGCGACCTCGACGATGCAGGTTCCGAAGTATGCACAGCCGGGACAGCCGGCACAGGAACTCTGGATACAGCTGGAATTAAAGGTAATCGCAGATGTTGGTCTGGTTGGTTTCCCGAACGTCGGTAAATCGACCTTGCTTTCACGCGTTTCCAATGCACGTCCGAAGATTGCCAATTATCATTTCACGACGCTGAACCCGCATCTTGGCGTGGTTGATCTGCAGGATGGACAAGGCTTTGTCATGGCAGATATTCCGGGGCTCATCGAGGGTGCTTCCCAGGGAATCGGTCTGGGACATGATTTCCTGCGCCATATCGAGAGAACCAAGGTTCTCGTTCATGTTGTGGATGCGGCATCCGTCGAGGGACGTGATCCGGTTGAAGATATCCGTACCATCAATGCGGAGTTAAAAGCATATAATCCGTCGCTTTTAGAGCGTCCGCAGGTGATTGCTGCCAACAAGGTAGATTCGATTTACAATACCGGCGAAGAGGACTGGGAAGACCCGGTAGAGCGCTTAAAACGCGAATTTGAGCCGGAAGGCATCCAGGTATTTGCCATTTCTGCAGTTACCGGACAGGGTGTAAAAGAGCTCCTTTACCATGTAAATGATCTGCTGAAAACGGTTGACCGCAAGCCAGTTATTTTCGAAAAAGAATTTGAGTACCAGTATCAGGGCGAGAATCTTCCGTATACCGTGGAACGCAATGAAGATGGTATTTATGTGGTAGAAGGACCGAAGATCGAGAAGATGCTTGGTTACACAAACCTTGATTCTGAGAAGGGCTTCCAGTTCTTCCAGAAATTCTTAAAGGACAGCGGTATTCTGGCTGAGCTGGAAGAGGCTGGCATCGAAGAGGGCGATACAGTTCGTATGTATGGTCTTGAATTTGATTACTATAAATAATTGACATTTACGTAACTGTTCAGTACCTTCACAGTCACGCGCAAAAAACCATTAAAAATTGCCTACGGCAATGGGATTTTTGCCTGCTGGTCCATGTTTTCGTACGGTCAGCGCAGTAAATGCGCAGACCTACTGAATAGTTACACATTTACAATATTTCAAACTCAGAAATCCACACTGGATCTGAGTTTGAATTTTAACAGGAGATAGATTTTATGACAAGCAAACAGAGAGCTTATTTAAAAGGTCTCGCGATGACCATGGATCCGATCTTCCAGATCGGCAAATCCAGCCTGACGCCAGAACTGACCGCTGCTGTGGCAGAGGCGCTGGAGGCCCGCGAGTTAATTAAACTGAATATTCTGAAGAACTGCGTCGATGACGGCAATGAGCTGGCAGCCGTTCTGGCTGAGCGTACCCACGCACAGGTAGTACAGGTAATCGGCAAGAAAATTGTTCTTTATAAAGAGGCAAAGGACGAGAAGAAACGTAAGATCGTTCTGCCAAAATAAAGGAGCTGCATTCTGCGAATGAATCTCTGACAGAAAGGATACGGATGACGATGAAAAAGATCGGTATTATGGGGGGAACATTTGACCCGATCCATAATGGACATATCATGTTGGGAAGACAGGCGTATGAAGAATATGATCTTGACTGCATCTGGTATATGCCCTCCAGGATCCCGCCGCATAAAAAGGATCATACGATCACAGCGGCAAAGGACCGTTTGGCAATGACTGCAGCTGCGATCGCGCCGTATCCTTATTTTAAGCTGTCTGATTTTGAACTTCGCAGAACCGGCGGAAATACCTACACAGCAGACACGCTTCGCTTATTGAAAGAAGAATATCCGGATGTTGAATTTTTCTTTATCGCGGGCGCAGACTCAATTATGGACATTGAAAAATGGTATCATCCCGAATATGTTCTTCCAGCCGTCACATTTTTGGCGGCAGCAAGAGAGCATGAGGAGGCGGATCGTTCGCTGGATGAGCAGATTTCCTATTTAAACCAGAAATATCAGGCGCATATTCTGCGTCTTCACTGCCGTGAAATGGATGTCGCTTCGGCGGAGATCCGCGCGGCTTTCCGGGCAGGACACGCAGCAGACGTTCGTTCCCTGGTGCCGAAGGAAGTCTGTCAATATATCGAACAGCACGGCTTGTATCAGGAGGTAAATGTGTAATGGACGAAAGAATTACAGAGATACGGAAGCATTTGAAAAAGAAATTGAACCCGATGCGCTATGAACATACGCTGGGTGTTTCATACACATGTATGGCTCTGGCAATGCGTTACAGTGCCAATCTGGATCAGGCGGAGATGGCTGGACTTCTCCACGACTGTGCAAAGCGCTATGATGATGCGACTATCATCTGCAAATGCCAGGAGCATGGCATTGAACTGACTGAAGGTGAACTGCGGGCTCCGGCTGTGATTCATGCAAAATTAGGCGCATGGATGGCAGAACACAAGTATGGTATTACCGATCCAGAGGTCTTATCTGCAATCGCCTGCCATACGACCGGAAAACCGGCGATGTCCCTGTTAGACAAGATCCTGTACGTAGCCGATTACATCGAACCGCGCCGTGATAAGGCGCCAAATCTGCCGAAACTCCGCCGTCTTGCATTTGAAGATCTGGACGAAGCGCTGTATCAGATTCTGGACAGCACCCGCAATTATTTAAAGGAAACGGGCACGGCAGAGGATGATACAACCGAACAGACCTGGGAATACTATCATGAACGTCATGTTCATCAATAGACACATTAACAGGATTTAAATAAAATAATGAGGAGGATAATCCCCGTGGAAGCAAAAGAGCTGACCAAACTTGCCGTAAAGGCGCTGGAAGATAAAAAAGGCGAAGATATTCGCGTCATTGATATTCATGGAGTATCTGTACTGGCTGATTACTTTGTCATCGCAGACGGAAGCAACGCCAGCCAGGTAAAGGCAATGGCAGATAATGTAGAGGAAGAACTCGGCAAAGCCGGTCATGAGTGCCGTCAGATCGAGGGCTATCAGACTGCCGGATGGATCCTGATGGATTACGGCGATCTGATCGTACACATTTTCTCCCGCGATGACAGACTGTTTTATGATCTGGAGCGCATCTGGAGAGACGGAAAAGTAGTTGAGAATGTGGAGGAATTGTAATAGATTTTTGTTTCATTCCTTTTATATCACGAACAGAAAGGGAAAAACCTGCAAATGGTTTTTCCCTTTTATCGCGAATAAGAGAGAAAAACTTGAAATCTGTGTTTTCCCATCTATCGCGAACAAGGCTGATAAAGTGTTTTCCTTTCAACTCAAAACTTACTTTTTAAAAGCGCTCCATTTTGTAAATTTCAAAAATAGTGAAATAAAACGAGTTACAAGGTTGGAATACGCTAATTGCAACGAACGCAATTTGTTTATTGAGAAGTGTTGTATCAAAGCAATAAGTATATATATTGATATTTTTTTAAAAGATCATATAATAGTGGTAGGAAAAACCCTACATTCCCTACTGCTATAGTATGATTGGTACTGGTGGGTCTGTCCTTTCCGTGGTAGAATATTTACGTTATCAAGAAACACGGTCCTGAATCATGGAGGTGCAAAGTATGGAACCAATGTATTTGTCAATCCAGCCGGAAGAGACAGGGGAACGCATAAGAAGACTGCTTTTGGAACAAGGGTATACGATTCGGGAAATCCAGGGAGCTTTCGGGTTTGAAAATCCGCAGGCCATTTACAAATGGCTGTCCGGTAAATCGTTACCCAGCATCGACAACTTCATTATTTTAAGTAGATTATTGCATACTACGATTGAAGATATCCTCGTCATTGACGGGGATATTCCTCGTTTATGGGGAATTTTAAACCGATGGTTGAATGACATCCGTTGCCGTATGATTTACAATCGGATCAGAAACAAATAATAGCGGAGAGGACGGTGAAACATGAAATCGGAACATAAATTTATGTTAAATGATATTCTGCGAAAGAAACGGAAAAGTAAGATGCGCAAACCGGAATGTCCTGTTTTTCTTACTTACGGACCGATTCACGTTTCTCCCTTGGGATGGATAAAACGTTGGAAAGAAGATATCATCTGCATCTGTCAGAGATTGCGTTACGGATACTGCTACCGTGATGCCTGGGCGATTGACCAGTGGTTTCTTGTTATCATCCCAAACATGCTCAACGATCTACGTATCAACGGTCATGGATATCCGGGATCTTTCACAGGAACCGAAGAAGAGAATGTGCGGAAATGGAACCGGATCCTAGAACATATGGAATTTCTATTTCGGGAGGCAAACGAGGAAACCTGTCACCGGAAAAATCCATATGAAGAAGCATATGATCAGGCAAGAGAGGCTTTCACCCGGAAATACGGGATGTTTGGTGAAAAGCTGAAAACCGAAGAAGAAAAAGAGCAGGAAAAAGATAAAGGTTATTACTGTGTGCATACCATGTCCGATGTGCCGGAATATAAGGAAATATTGGACCAATGGTTTGCAGCGGAGAAGGAACTGGCAGCATACCGAGATCGGTGTATGAAAGAAGGAATGAAGCTTTTTACCAGATATCTCTGGGATCTGTGGGACTGAGATCATTTTTATTTATATTGATAAGAACATTGTGGGAGGCGAAAATCATGCAGAAAATTACATCGGCTTATGCAAATAAGATGCTGAGAAGCCTAGAAGAAGACAAGGCATTCTGGGTAAACAAGGAATCGACATCCAGTACTTACGTGGCTGCGGTCAACGAGGAACCAGTCGTTCCGGAATATGATTACATGACTGTTGCGAATACGATTGATGAGATTGACAGGAAGATCCTTACTATCAAGCACACATTGAATCTGACCAATGCCACCGCAAAAGTGCAGGTCGGCGCTCAGGAAATGAGCATTGACGGCATCCTGATCCGGATGGCGCAGCTCAACAAGAGAAAGACGGTGCTTGACGATATGCGCAAGAGACTTCCAAAAACGCGAGTCTATGGCAACTCCTTCGGTTCTTCTGGTTCGGCACCGGAGTATAAGTATATCAACTACGATCCGGAACTGATCCGGCAGGAATATGACCGCATCTCCAATACGATCATGGAAATGCAGATTGCACTGGATCGTTATAATCAGACGGTGCTGTTTGAGGTGGATATCTAAGTAGAATTTCCGTACAGGGCATACTTCTAACAAAAAATTACAAGTGGTTACGGTTCATTGTCATCGCTTATCGGTTTTTGTTATCGGGTTATGTGTTCCGGTTCATGGAGACGGCTTTGGAAAAGCATATCATGCAGATTTTCAAATCACCCTGTAAAAAACCTGTGAGGGATCACGGTGCCAAGGTACGGTTTTCAGGCACAACGGCTGCGGAAGCAATTCCGTAGCCATTTTTCATGGTAAGAAGGATTTCGGTCTGAAAGAGTTCAAAACCTAACTCAAAACTTACTTTTTAAAATCGCTCCATTTTGGAAATTTCAAAAATAGTGTACTGAAGTGGGTTACAAACACGGAATGGATTGGGTCACAAGAATTCCAAAACCAGAATTATGATAAAGCGCTTTATAATTTCAGGCAGGAACGTCTGAGCGAAAATGTGACTCAAAACGTTATCCGCAGAAACCGCTAATTGGAAATTTGAATTCGATGATGATATAGTTGGGCAGAAAAAATCGAAAGGAGATCAGACTATGGGAAGACTTTACAAAATCAACCCGCCGTGTCCCAAGTGCCATGAGGAACATAATTGGTGGCATATTCAGCTGACGGATGAGGAACAGGCGAAGATGGATGCGTATGTGGCAGCCGGTGAGGGAAAATCATCCTTGGAGTTACTTCTGGGCGAGCCGGGAATTGTTGTTACGTGAAAGCTTAAGTGTTGTTGCTACGGTCACGTATTTGAAGTGAAACAGTACATTATTCAAGGGTATATCAGCATATGAAGCATAAAACAGCTTGTTTCTAATAGTAAATTCCAGTTTTGAAGAACTTTGCAAAACTAACGTCCATAAAAATCATGATATTTTGATTTGCCAGAATTTACTTTTGCAAGTGATTAGCTAAATCAGAACTTAAACTTGCAAACTGGAAGCTCGGATTCCAATTCAGCTCTCCTAGAAAGATCCCTTCGATTTTTCGGGGGATCTTTTTGTGACATAGAAAACCTCATCCTATGGTGAAAAAACAAAACAAAAAACAGAAAAACAAAGAAAAAGAAAGATTAGTACTTGCTTTTCCTATAAAAGGTGCTTATAATGTATGTAAATAAATCAGCTGCTAGTTAGTAGCAAAACTAATAAATACATATAAGAGGAGAAGAAGAGATGAGAAAAAAACTTGCAGTAATGATGGCTGCTATGGCCGCAACCGCGATGGTAGGGGGCTGTGGTGCAAAGGATGCAGCACCGACCGGCGCAGAGACCAAACCGGCTGAGACTTCTGCTGCTCAGGAGACAGAAGCAGCTCAGGAAGAAACCAAAGAGGCTGATGCCCATGATGCAGAATACCTGGCAGAGTTTTTCGATGTACAGATCAAAGAAGATCCGGACAGTGCTGCTTTTTCCGCTGACCTGAAAAAGGTAGCAGGAGATGAGGCACCGGCTGTCGAGGGGGACATGACCTGGTTTTCTGCTGTGAAAGCTGCTGTGGCTGCTGCTGATTATGAAGAGCTTGCTCTTAGCTATCCGGAAGATAAGATTAAAGATCGTCTTGAACAATATGGGGTAAAGATGGATGAGACGAATGAATATGCCAGATACGTTGCTGCTGCTCTGGATACCAGCCTCATCACTTCCGAAACTGCGAAAAAAGTCGTTGCAGAAGATGCCTTTACAGCTGAGGATGAAATCAGTCTTCTGATGGCAATTGCCAATGCAAATGGAGACGCAAGAAACTACCTTGGCATGTCAAATGATCCAGACATTTACGCGAAACTGGACCAGGCATGGAATTCCTTTATCTTATTTGATGACAGCAAACTGGCAGAGATCGGAAAAGAAGCTGTACAGAACAAGGTAACCACCGGATATGGATTAAAATCTGCTGCATACAGTGCCCGCTTTTTACCGGAACTGACCTTACAGTACGGTCATTCTGATATCAAACATGTACATCAGCTGATGGGGCTTCTGAACAGCGAGAATATCACAGCAAAGGTTCAGCTTGAGCCGAAGATTAGTATTTACCAGTATCTGCCGGAGTGGGGTCCGATCCCGGAGGCTACTCCAACCTACGAAGTAAAAGAATATGAAGATCTTGCACTGGTATATGCAGTAGAATATGACCTTGAGCTTGAGTTCGACAATCTTGAGGATATGAATCGTTTTGACGAAGTAATCAAGACGTACGCAAAGAAAAATGAAGGAAATGAAGAAGCAAAGGGCCTGATCTATGCATCCTGGTGGCAGCCGCTTTATTCTTCAACCAGAACAGATATGCCGGAGACTGATTATCATCAGATCTATGATTGCGTAATCACGAACGATACGTATTCCATTCATCCATTTACCTTACCGGAAGATAAAGATGAGGTTGTTGAAAAACTGACGGAAATCTCCGACGGCCTGGAAGTTGTACCGGTTGAACGCTTCTGCAATACCGCTTTCTATAATTACCTGGAAGGTGAGGACTATCAATAATATGCATGCAATCGAACGTGCAGAATACATCTTGTCCATGCTGGAGAAGAATAAAGTAGTCATGGTGACGGATCTGAGCCGTGAAATGGGAGTTACGGAAGAAACGGTTCGAAAGGATCTGGAAAAACTGGAAAAACAGGAGAAATTAAACCGTGTTCACGGAGGTGCCTACTTAAACGAAGGTTTTGGCAATGAAACTCCCATCTCGGTTCGCAGCAAGGTGATGCAGGAAGAGAAAAAGCTTCTTGCATCTCTCTGCATGCAATGGATCCACGAAAAGAGTTCCATTTTTCTGGATTGCAGTACCACGGCTCTTCATATTGCAAAGCAATTAGCGGATTTTCCCGGCAAGCTGACCGTCATGACCAATTCTCTGGCAGTGGCAAAGGAGATTGATGCGAATCCGCAGATTCGTCTTATTTTATTTGGCGGTGAGCTGAATCGCGATCGGGAAGCGTTTGAAGGACAGACCGTACTGGAACAGATGAAAACCTGCTTTATCAATTATGCATTTGTCAGCAGTGCCGGCTGCAGTCTGGAGGCAGGTATTACAGATTCCACCCGTGAAGAAGCAGATATCCGTCGTCAGGTATTAAAGCAGGCGAAACATAAGATCCTGGTGGTGGACAATACGAAGATCGGACGCAACGAGGTGTATGTGATCGGAGAGTTGGAGCAGCTCAGTCAGGTGGTTGTGGATCATTCCATCCGAAAAACCAATCCGGACCTATGGGAATGGTTCCAGGCACATCAGATCCCTGTCCTGGAAGGGAAAGCGGAAAGAAAATCAAAAACCAAAGGAGATGAGCGATAAGATTATGACAGATTTGAAGGAACTGAAACAAAATGTGCTGATGACAGCGAAAAAGGCCTATGATGAAAAGCTGATGGCCGGAACAAGCGGCAATATCAGTGCTTACTTTCGTGAGAAGCAGTGGATCGTAATTACTCCCAGCTCCTATGATTACAGTTTGATGGCGGAAGAGGATATCGTAGTGATTGATCTGGATGGCAATCTGATCGAAGGAAGACACAAGCCATCTTCCGAGTGGAAAATGCATGCTGAGATTTACCGTCACCTGTCCCATGCTAATGCGGTGGTGCATACACATTCTCCTTATGCAAGCAGTTTTGCGGTAAACCATCAGGAAATTCCAGTTGTACTGATTGAAATGATTCCTTTCTTAAAAGGGAAACTGGAGGTAAGTCCTTATGCACAGCAGGGAAGTGCAGAGGTTGGTCTGAATGCAGTTCCAATCCTGGAACGGAAAAATGCCTGTCTGATGGCCAATCACGGTGTCGTGGCTATCGGCGGAACATTACCGGAAGCATATACAAACAGTGTTTATGTGGAGGATGCTGCAAAGATCTATCATCTTGCACTCTGTTCAGGACATCCGGTTGTGATCAAAGAATACGAGGAGGTCTGATATGACAAAGGCGTATGAACGATTATTAAAATGCTATCAGTGCTTTAAAGACAAAATTAATTTTAAGCCGGAGGTGGCACTGGTGCTGGGATCCGGACTCGGTGATTATGCAGATACCATTCGGGTAGAAGCTGTTTTGGATTATCATGATATTGAGGGTTTTCCTGTGTCCACAGTCAGCGGACATAAGGGCAGATTTGTCTTTGGATACGTAGGAGATGTCCCGGTCGTAATCATGCAGGGACGTGTCCACTACTATGAAGGATATTCCATGGAGGATGTAGTTCTTCCCACCCGTCTCATGAAGATGATGGGGGCCCGGGTCTTGTTTCTGACCAATGCTTCCGGCAGTGTGAATTATGATTACAAAGCCGGTGATTTTATGATGATCACCGACCAGATCAGTAATTTTGTACCGTCTCCTCTCATCGGACCCAATGAGGAGATGCTGGGAGAGCGTTTCAGCGATATGTCTGAGATTTACCGTAAGGACCTTTGTGAGATCATCCGGGGTGCTGCTGCAGACCTTCAGATTCTGCTTCAGGAGGGAACCTATATCCAGCTGTCCGGTCCGAATTTTGAAACTCCCCATGAAGTAAAAATGTGCCGGATACTTGGAGGAGATGCAGTAGGAATGAGCACCGCATGCGAGGCCATAGCTGCCAATCATATGGGCATGAAGGTCTGCGGTATTTCCTGCATTTCCAATCTGGGATGCGGAATGACTGATCAGCCTTTGAGTGCGGAGGAAGTGAAGGAAACAGCTGACCGTGTTGCACCGTTATTTAAACAGCTGATTACGGAATCCATAGTTCGAATCGGTAAAATGATCTGAGTGATGAATAAAAAACAAAGGAGATGATAAAGTGGACAATCAGTCAGAAGCAATCAAAAATGTGTACTTGCATGAAGACGGCAAAGCTGTGATCATCATTGATCAGACTAAGCTTCCAACGGTTACCGAATACCTGACCCTTGGAACGGCGAAGGATCTGTATGATGCCATTTTTGAATTGAAAGTCCGGGGAGCACCGGCAATCGGAATTTGTGCGGCATTTGGAATGTATGTTCTGGCCGGAACGATTGAAACCGGGGATTACGATGAGTTTTTAAAGAAATTCAGAGAGTATAAGGATTATCTGAACTCTTCCCGTCCAACGGCAGTGAACCTGAGCTGGGCATTAAACCGCATGGAGCAGGTAGTGACAAGCCACAGCGATGCTTCTGTACCAGAGATTCTTGGATATCTGAAGAAAGAGTGCATGGATATTCAGGAAGAGGACAGCCAGATGTGCAGAGCGATTTCTGAATATGGTTTAAGCCTTATTAAGGACGGAGACGGAATTCTGACACATTGCAATGCCGGACCCTTAGCCACCTCCCGCTATGGAACTGCCTTAGGACCTCTCTTCCTTGGAAAAGAGCAGGGCATGAATTTCCATGTATTTGCAGATGAGACAAGGCCGCTTCTTCAGGGAGCAAGACTTACCTCATATGAGTTAGATCAGGCAGGAATCGATGTAACATTGATTTGTGATAACATGGCCAGCATTGTAATGAAAAACGGCTGGATCCAGGCCTGCTTCGTAGGCTGTGATCGTATCGCTGCCAACGGTGATGCGGCCAATAAGATTGGAACCAGTGGTGTTGCAATCCTTGCAAAACATTACGGAATTCCGTTCTATGTATTAGGACCGAGTTCAACCATCGATCTTGACTGTGCAACTGGCGATGATATCCAGATCGAACTTCGAAGTCCGGAAGAGATCAAAAGCAAATTTTATGAAAAACCGATGGCACCGGAGGGTGTCAAATGTTATAATCCGGCATTTGATGTAACCGATCACACGCTGATCGCCGGAATTGTAACGGAAAAAGGAATCTGCAGACCACCGTATACGGAGAGTCTTGCAAATATGTTTGGCAAAAACAAAAAATAGGAGGAAAAGATTGATGAAAAAATTATTTGGTATTGTAGCAGGTGTAGCAGTATCCGCAGCGTTAATGACAGGATGCGGTGGAAACAATAATACAGCCGAGACAAAGGAAAATACGGCTGAAACAGCAGCAGCTTCTGCTGAGAACGCTGATGGAGATTTAAAGATCGCCATCGTGACCAGTCCATCCGGTGTAGATGACGGCTCCTTTAACCAGGATAACTACAACGGTATCCTGAAATTTATCGAGTCTCATCCGGGAGCAACCGTAACTCCGGTTCGCGAGGAAACCGGTGATCCGGCTGCAGTTATTCAGGCAGTTGCTGATATCGTTGCAGACTACAATGTGATCGTATGCCCGGGCTTCCAATTCTCCGGAATCGGAACCATCGCAACCGATAACCCAGATGTAGATTTTATCCTTGTAGATACGAATCCGACCGATTCTGAGGGTAATGACATCGAATGTGATAATATTTATGCAATGACTTTCAAGGAGCAGGAAGGAGGTTTCTTCGCGGGAATGGCAGCTGCACTGGAGTCTGAAAGCAAAAAGGTAGCTGTAGTAACCGGTATTGCATACCCAAGCAATGTAAACTATCAGTACGGTTTTGAGAGTGGTGTCAATTACGCAAATGAGAAATATGATACCGGTGTTGAGATCGTAGAGATCCCATCTTACGCAGGCGTTGACGTTACCAATAAAAATGTAGGTGGAAACTATGTTGGAAGCTTTGCAGATGAAGCAACCGGTAAAGTTGTTGGAAAAGCTCTCATCGATGAGGGCTGTGATATTCTGTTCGTAGCTGCAGGCGGTTCTGGAAATGGTGTATTTACTGCTGCTAAAGAAGCTGGCAATGTAAAAGTAGTAGGCTGTGACGTAGACCAGTATGATGATGGTGCTAACGGTTCTGATAACATTATTTTGACTTCTGTACTGAAAGTTATGAGCATGAACGTAGAGAAACAATTAAATGCTATCGCAGACGGAGGTTTCCAGGGAGCAAACGCTCTGTTAGGTGCAGATTCTGATTCTGTTGGTTATGTAACAGAGGAAGGACGTCAAAGCATGTCTGAGGATACCGTGAAGAAGATGGACGAAGCATATGAACTTGTAAAAGATGGAACTATCGTTCCGGCAGCAAACTTTAACGGAATTGAGCCGGAAGATTTCCCAGGATTGAAATAATACGTTCTGTACCAGAAAATGAGGAGGCTTAAATGTCGGAATATATCATTGAAATGAAGCACATCACAAAACGTTTCCCAGGTATCGTGGCAAACGATGATGTGACGCTTCAAATTAAAAAAGGTGAGATCTTCGCACTGCTTGGCGAAAACGGTGCCGGAAAATCAACTTTGATGAGCATGATATTTGGTATGTATGAACCGGATGAAGGTGAGATCTTCATCCGGGGTAAGAAAGAACAGATTCATTCGCCAAGCTACGCAACAAAACTCAATATTGGTATGGTCCATCAGCATTTTAAGCTGGTACAGAATTACACGATTACAGAAAACATTATTCTGGGTTTAAAGAAGAAAGACAAACTGTTTGGAATCCTTCCCTATGTTGATTTAAAAAAAGCAGATCAGGAGATCGAGGCGCTTTCTAAGAAGTACGGCCTAGAAGTCAATCCGACCGATGTGATCGAAAATACAAGTGTATCGACACAGCAGCGTGTCGAGATCCTGAAAATGCTGTACCGGGAAGCTGAAATTCTGATCTTTGATGAGCCGACAGCAGTGCTGACGCCTCAGGAGATTGAATCCTTGCTGACGATCATCCGCAACCTCAGAGATGATGGAAAAACCATCATCCTGATCACCCATAAGCTGGAGGAAATCAAAAAAATTGCAGATAGATGTGCGATTTTAAACAGAGGAAAGCTCATCGATGTTCTGGATGTCGCCACGACCTCTACAAAGCAGATGGCCAATTTGATGGTTGGACGGGAAGTTTCTTTTGAAGTAGAGAAATCAGAGCCTCATTACCGGGAGACTGTGTTAGAGGTAAAGAATCTCACTGTAAAAAATCAGGATCATTTTGAAGTAGTAAAAAATGTATCCTTTTCTGTCCACGGCGGAGAAGTATTTGCCATTGCCGGAGTATCCGGCAATGGTCAAATTGAGATTGCAGATGCGATTGCAGGAGTTGAGAAGGCAGCTTCAGGTAGTATTCTTCTGAATGGAGTCGATATCACCAATTACTCCATCCGCAAACGAACCCTAGAAGGAATCTCTTATATTCCGGAGGATCGGCAGAGCTGCGGCCTGGTCATGGATTTTACTCTGGAGGAAAATCTGGGACTGAAAAACTACTTCCGAGAACCATTTTCCCATAAAGGTGTACTGGATAAAGCAGAATTTTCCCAGTACGGAAATGAACTGATTGACCGGTATGACATCCGGAGCAGTCAGGGAAACAAGACCATTGTCCGCTCCATGAGCGGCGGTAATCAGCAGAAGGCCATCATCGGAAGAGAGATTGAACTTCAGTCTCCTCTGATGATCTTTGTGCAGCCAACCAGAGGTCTGGATATCGGAGCCATCGAAAATATCCATAAGCAGATTATCCGACAGAGAGATGCAGGAAAGGCAATCCTGCTGATTTCGTTAGAGCTGGATGAGATCATGAATTGTGCAGATACCATCGGAGTAATATATAATGGAGAAATCCAGAAAATAGCAGCTGCAAAAACGCTTACATCAAATGAAGTGGGAGAATTTATGATGGGGGTGCACCAAAATGCTGAAAATTAAACACAGATTGAAAAAGATGCTTGTCAGACTCCTGGGAAATGAAAAATACCAGGGTATCACCATTCCCATGTCGGCCATTTTCTTAAGCCTTCTGGCTGGAGCTGTGATCATTCTTTCGCTTGGCAAGAATCCTCTGTCGGCCTATGGTAACCTTCTTCAGGGGGCTGGATTCCTCCCGAAACCGAGTTATGCCGGATATAAGAATATGCTGACCGACTTCACCAGTTATATGAATGCCTGGACTCCGATGCTTTTTGCGTCTCTGGCAGTAGCAGTCGGTATGTGTGCCGGACTCTTTAATATCGGTGTCTCCGGTCAGATGCTTACCTCTGGTTTTATCACAACTCTGGTGATCGGATATAGTTCCCTTCCGGCAGCGGTGGCTAAGCCATGCGTACTGATTGTCGGAGCAGTCGTTGGTGCACTCATCGGTGCACTTATTGGCTGGTTAAAATACAAATTTAATATCAATGAAGTCGTATCTTCGATCATGATAAACTATACGGCCCAGTATGTGATCAGCTTTTTCATCAACACGTACTATATCAATCCGGTTTCCAGGCAGTCCCAGGCCGTCTCGAAAGCATCCCGCCTGACTCTGATGGACACACCCGTCGGAAACTTGAAAATGGATATTCCCTTAGGAATCCTTCTTGCAGTTCTGACTGCAGTCCTGGTGAAGTTCGTGTTAGATCGCACCGTATTTGGCTATGAACTCAAATGCGTGGGACTTGGAAGAAAAGCGGCCATGTATGCAGGTGTCAATGTTGGCAAAAGCATGATCATGGCGATGATGTTCTCCGGTGCATTAGGAGGCCTGGCAGGAGTGACGTACTACCTGGGGTATTTTGGTTCGATTCAGCCCCGCGTCCTTCCAAGCACCGGTTTTGATGCCATCGCAGTGGCACTTCTTGCAGGAAACCATCCCATCGGCATCATATTTTCATCTCTTCTGATCACAGTGATCAGCAAGGGCAGTACCTACATGAATTCAGCATCCGGTCTGGAATCAGAGATCGCATCCGTTATCACCGGATTGATCCTGCTGTTTTCCGCCTGCGGTGTATATATCCGTTACAAAGTGAATCGAATGAAACAAGAGTTAAATGAAGAGACAGAAAGGGGGATCAGCTGATGGAACGAATCCTGATTGATGGTTTATCCTTTGCGATCCCGCTGTTCGTAATGGCAATCGGAGGGATCTACAGCGAAAAGAGCGGCGTGACGAATCTGGCTTTGGAGGGATTGCAGGGAATGGGGGCATTTATAGGCGCCTTTGTGGCCGTTCTGGCTGCAGGCTATTTTGGAAGCAATTCCCAGGTTCCTTATTATCTCGCAATTGTATGTGCCATGGCAGGTGGAATGCTGTATTCGCTCTTATATGGACTGTTATGTATCCGTCTGAAGGCAAATCAGATCATTGGCGGAGTCGTGATCAATATCCTGGCTATGTCACTGACTGCATTTTTTACAAAACTTTTAAACCGCCTTGTGTTCGGTGCAGCTTCGGAAAAATTTGTTCTGGGTGTGTCTGCACGGTTTACAATTCCGCTGCTCTCCGGCATCCCAGTAATTGGAGCCGCATTTAAAGATGTCTATCCATTTGAGATCCTGATCCTTCTGATCGCAGTTGTTGCCTGGTATGTGCTGTATAAAACGCGTTATGGCATGAATCTTCGTGCCTGTGGAGATAATCCTCACGCAGTAGACGCAGCAGGAGAGAATGTTACCCGGATCCGTCTGATTGCAGTCCTTGTATCCGGTGCTCTGTCCGGTCTGGCTGGAATCAGCTTTGCTTATTCCATTTCAGCGAACTTTTCTTCCAACATCTATGTGGGATACGGATATCTGGCGATTGCAGCCATGATATTCGGAAACTGGAAGATCCTTCCTACACTTGGATCCTGCCTGCTGTTTGGTTTTGCCCGATCCGGAGGCTATTATCTTGTCCAGAAGATGCAGATGCCCAGCGGTTACTCGGATCTTGCCATGACGCTGCCTTATATCGTTACAATGCTGCTTTTGATTTTCTTCTCAAAATACAATCGTGCTCCTCGTGCACTTGGAGAGATTTACGACAAAGGAAAGAGGTAGAACATGAATATTCGTTTTTATAATGCCCAGATTCTTCCGATGAATGGAAATATGGATATCATCCACGGAGAGGTATGGGTCGAAGGGAACACTATTACATATGTAGGTCCTCATAAGGAATGCGGCAATGTGTGGGACCGTGAGATCGATGCAGAAAAAAATCTCATCATGCCGGGCTTTAAAAATGCACATACGCACACAGCCATGACGTTTCTTCGATCCTATGCGGATGATATGCCGCTGCAGGACTGGCTGACAAAGCAGATCTTCCCGATGGAAGCAAAATTACAGCCGGATGATATCTACTGGCTCTCCAAACTGGGAATCATGGAATACCTGACCAGCGGTATTACCTCCTGCTTTGATATGTATCTGAATACAGAAATGATGGCTAAAGCATCGGTAGAATGTGGATTCCGGAGTGTACTCGTCAGCGGAATCAATGATTTTTCCTCTTCATTGGAGGAAGTGGAGGCAGATTTTAATACCTACAACCAATATGATGAGCTGATCAGGTATTGTCTGGGATTTCATGCAGAATACACTTGTTCCGAAGAACTCTTAAAAAAGATTGCCGAGCTGTCACAGCGCTACAAGGCTCCTGTATTTGCTCATATGTCAGAAACAGAACGGGAAGTGGCAGAGTGTGTACAGCGCCATGGAACTACACCTGCAGCTTATCTGGATTCCTTGGGCTTATTTGAACATGGGGGCGGTGGATATCATTGCATTTGGTTTACCGATGAGGAAATAGAACTCTTCCGCAGGAAAGGACTGACAGCGGTAACCAATCCTGGATCCAACACAAAACTTGCAAGCGGCATCGCCAACACTACGGCATTTTTGAAACACGGAGTCAATATGGCCATCGGCACAGATGGACCAGCCAGCAACAACTGCCTGGATATGTTCCGGGAAATGTTTTTAGTGACGGGACTGGGAAAACTTCATGATCGGGATGCATCTGCAGTACCAGCAGAAGAAGTTCTGAAAATGGCAGTAACCGGCGGTGCAAAAGCAATGGGACTGACAGACTGCGACTGCCTTGCAGAAGGCAAAAAGGCGGATCTGATTATGATCGATCTGAACCAGCCGAATATGCAACCTATCAACAACCCGATGAAAAACCTGGTATACAGCGGAAGCAAACAGAATGTGAAGATGACCATGATCAACGGCAAGATCCTCTATGAAGACCAGAAATTCTTCATTGGGGTGGAGCCAAAGGAAGTTTACAAAAGGGCAAATGAGATCATAACCCGAATGAGACAATCGTAGGTAAAAGCGTTAAATTCCGTTGACAACACATTCTTTATTTGATACTATTTATCAAGTAAATTCAATATTCCATGAGGGAGTAGTTAGCGCGAAAGTGTGGTTTGTCAACATTCTGATTATAGCAACTGTATAATCTGGCAAATCTTAAATAATGAGACTCATGTATATCGATGGACGACAGTTTTTGTATCATGCATAGCTGTCAGTTGATATACATGAGTTTTTCTTTTGTGCATTGATGCAAAAAAGGGAGGACATCATAATCGACAGTAAGCGGTGAGGGAACATGCATTACATCTAGGAGGAAATGAAAAATGATGCTGTTTTTTAAAGTGTTTTTTACAGAATTTATCGCAGAGATGGGCGATAAAACCCAGCTTATGCTGATTGCTCTCACTTCAAAATATAAGTTGAGAGATATTATACTAGGAACTGCGGCGGCGATTCTTGTTCTGAATGGTCTTGCGGTTCTGGCGGGCGGACTTGTCAGTGAATTTATTCCTGACTGGCTTATTAAGATGATTGCAGCACTTGCATTTCTGTATTTCGCCGCATCGACTCTTGCCGGTGATGATGAAGAAGAAGAGGAGGAGGGCGGTAAATCAAAGATTCAGTTCGCACCCTTAGCTGTTTTTTGTACATTTTTTGTGGCAGAACTGGGAGATAAGACTCAGCTTACAGCCATCACGTTCGGAGCCAATGAAGGCATGAAATCAGCCTTTGTTGTATGGATTGGATGCTCTCTGGGACTTTTTGCAGCGGATATTCTCGGAATGCTGGTTGGATATCTTTTAAAGAGCAAAACTCCCGATGGGCTGCTGAATACACTGGCATTTGTTATTTTTTCCATATTTGGTGCTTTCACACTTCATCAGGGACTGAACATGATGAACGCAAGAGTCTGTCCGATTCCGGTATGGTCGGTATGGATTGCTGCGGCTGTTATTTTTACGGCCTTATGTGCCTGGATCTATATAAAAAGAAAGAAGGAAAATAAATGCGATATTTAAAACCACATTATTATGATAAATTTGTCTGTACAGCAGGAGATTGTCCGGATAGCTGCTGTGCCGGATGGCAGATCGTGATTGATGAAGCCTCTCTGGAGCGATATGGAAATGAAAAGAGCGAGTTCGGAACGCGATTACGCAATTCTATTGACTGGGATGAAGAATGTTTTTACCAGAACAATCGGCGCTGTGCATTTTTAAATGAAGAAAATCTCTGCGATCTTTATAAAGCACTGGGACCAGATTCTCTTTGTGATACCTGCCGGATGTACCCGAGACATACGGAAGAATACGAGGGACTTCGGGAATTATCTCTTTCCCTGTCCTGTCCGGAGGCGGCTAGAATCATTCTTTCCTGTAAAGAACCGGTCCGTTTTCTGGAAGAAGAGGACGATTTGGAGGACGATTTTGAAGAATTCGATTTTATGATGTTTTCCCAGTTGGAAGATACAAGAGATGTTCTGTTTTCGATTTTACAGGATCGATCCCTTCCTCTGACACTCCGAATGTCGGCATCCGAACAGCTGACAGAACAATATCAGATCCGGGTGGAAGAGCAGAAGGAATATGAAATTGATGAACTTCTGCGAAACTGTGAAGCTCATCATCAGAGAAAAAAACTCCAGGAATTTGTATCAGAAAGTCTTGCTGAAAAAGGCATTGATGCAGCATCTCTCCATCGGTGGGCACGCCAGATAGAAGAATTGCAGGTACTACGCGGTCTGGAACGCCTGCGTCCGGAATGGGATGATGTGCTGGATGGTGCTGAAAAGTGGCTGTATCAGGGAAGTGAGGAAACCTATCATAAAATTTGCGAAGAATTTCATAAGGCATATGGAAGCTTAGGAAGTCACAAAGAAGAATGGGAAAATCTGGGCGAGCAGCTTTTAATGTTTTTTGTCTATACCTATTTTTGCGGGGCTGTCTACGACGATATGGTCTGTTCCAAGATGGAACTGGCATTGTTCTCTGTTCGCTGGATACAGGAATTCCTGATGGTCAGATGGCTGGAAAATGGAAAGAAACTTTCCGTGAAGGATGTGGAAGAAATCTCCTGGAGATATGCCCGGGAAGTAGAACATTCCGATGATAACTTAAATGCACTGGAAGACTGGCTTTTTGAGCGGTATGCACCAGTTTAATCACCGAAAGAAGCATATTGCAAAAATGAATCATACGAACAAAAAAGCTCTATTCTATAAAATTGAGCGTACCGTATCTCCGGACGTCAACGAATAGAGCTTTTGAGTTAAATTTTGTCACATAATGCTTCTGCCATTTTCAGATAATACATGAAAGGTAAGCGACAGCGAACCAATGTGTTACCGCATAAGGCGCAACAGGCCGATTACTTTCCCAAGAATCTGTACTTTATCCACAATAATCGGATCCATGGTTGCATTCTCCGGCTGGAGACGATAGTGACCGTTCTCCTTGAAGAAACGCTTAACGGTAGCTGAATCATCGATGAGTGCAACCACGATCTCGCCATTCTCTGCGACACTGGTCTGTTCCACGATAACACGATCTCCGTCATAGATGCCCACATCGATCATACTATTGCCGCGGACCTTCAGCATAAAAGTTTCGCTGTTCGGAAGCAGTTCTGCCGGAATCGGGAAATAGTTCTCCACATTCTCATCAGCCAGAATCGGCGCACCGGCTGCTACAGTACCGATAAGGGGTACATTTACCAGTTCACGGCGGGACAGGTTAAAGGTGTCATCAACGATCTCGATGGCTCTCGGTTTCGTCGGATCCCGGTGAATATATCCGTTCTTCTCAAGCTGTTCCAGATGAGAGTGGACAGAAGAGGTAGACTTAAGCTGTACCTTTTCACAAATTTCACGTACCGTCGGCGGATAACCTTTCTTTAAAATGCATGCTTTAATAAATTCCAAGATCTCTTTCTGTTTATCTGTAATACGTCCCTGTGCCATATAGATTCCTCCTGTCGATGAAGTATATAAAATGTTTTTAATATCGGATATACAGTGATTCTGGCAGGATACAAGTCGAACGCCCACCTGATGGGACCAGCAGCTGAATCACTGAAAGGTCTGGCCTATAGTAAGCCCTTATTATATTATATATAGTAACATATGTTCGGGCAAAATGCAAACTATTGTTCGTTTTTATCAATGTTTTCTTTTTTAAGCTGTTCTCTTGCCTGCTCAAGCAGCACTTCCAGACGGGCATTTTCTTTGTCTGCCTGACGAAGGAGTTCCTGCATTTCCCGTTCTTTTTTGAATAGTGCGCGCTCCATCGTAAGCTCCGCCTGGGCTTTGCATTGCTGAAGACCCACATCAGCATCCGCTTTTTGTTTTGATAATTCCTGGGTAAGTTCTGTGAGTTTCTGCTGTAGTTCTTTATTTTCAGTTTCAAGTGCCAGAATCCGATCGGATGCATGCTGATAGGACTCTGACTTTACCTCCTGTTCCTTCTGAGAGTGAGAGAGAGCAAGTACAGTATCATGAAGTTCCTGTTTGCATTGCAAAAGCTCATTCTTAAGCATTTCTTCTGATTCTTTTGAATGTTCATTTTTCTTCAGCTGATTTTGTGCCTCTTCTAGTTTCTCCTTCAGCATCTGGTTGATCTGTTCCTGATCAGCAGCACCTTTTCTGAGCGATTCTAGCTGTTCGGTGAGTGTCTGTTCCTGCTTGGTCAGCAAAGCGAACTCCGCATCCATTTTTTTCTTTTCTGCTTGAAGTTGTTCTACTTTTTTCTGTAACTCTGTGAGGCGCAGTTCTTTTCTCTGGAGTTCAGAAGAGAACTCCTCCCGTGCTCTGGCTTCTGCATTCTGGTTCAATTCCAAGCTATACAGATATGCGGAGGTGATGGACTTAACCATGGTTTCAAACTCCTCAATCTCGACACTTCTCCCCGGAATTGAGGATTTGGCTTGATTTAACTCAAACACCTGCATCACATGATCAAAGCCCTGGGCCTGGTTCATTCCTTTTTGTTCGCAAAATGCACGGAAAGCATCCGCTGTATCGGAATCGATTCGAAAGTTTGCCTGTTTAATTTCTCCCATATTCTATATTCTCCAATCTATTTTTTTGTAACTGTTTATGCAACTATTCAGTAGGTCTGCGCATTTACTGCGCTGACCGTACGAAAACATGGGTCAGCAGGCAAAAATCCCATTGCCGTAGGTAATTTTTAATGGATTTTTGCGTGTGACTGTGAAGGTACTGAACAGTTACCTGTTTGTTTAATACCCTGACATTCTTGCTGCGAGGTGGTAACTGTTCATACTCATGTAGACAGTTACGCGAGATAATACTCTGCTTATCAAACTGATTTCAAAGAAGTGCTTTGCAAAGATCATGCGCCAAGTCTTATAACGTTCGATTTAAACTGAAATTTCAAATTGCGTCATACTTTATTTTATGTATATAGATTATCATGAAACCACAAGGGCGTCAATCTGATTCTGTGATATGTTATATATATGTTATACATAATTATTGTTATACATAGATTATGATTTTGATAGTAAAAATAGGAATGAAACCATCAACTATTCGTGAAAGGATGCTTTCGCGAATAGTTTCATCGACTTTTGTGGTCATATTTGCCAGAAATAGCAGCTCAGTTTTGTGCAATATGTATGATTTCCTATAAAAATCTATATACCTAAAGTATTTAGATTTTTATAGGGAGCAGGTGTCTGCTGCTTACGAGCAAAGCCGCGTTTTCTTACGTCACTTTTGAAACCGAAAATACCGTAAGAAAAGGTGGTGGCAACAGAAATTTGCCGTATTTAAATGCGAAGACACGGAAAATTTCGTTACTGGGCACGTATGCGGGAACAGTAGCAAACTGCGAACAAATGTTTGTTTTTTTCTTTCAAAACCATTGACAAACATTTGTTCGTATCATATAATGTAACCATACAGAACAAATGTTCCTGACATTTTTATAATATTCAAATCTCTTCTCATTCTTTAAGAACAGATTTGAATACCAAAAGACGATTCCAACAAAACACGAGAGGAGAAGATTGCAAATGTATACGTTGAAAAAAGGTGTTATGGTTTTAGCTGTTGTTTTCATCATGCTGCTTTCGGGCTTTTTTGGACGGAGTCTGATGTATGTGATGGCTGAGGAAGAAGCAGATACTAGACCGGAAAAGTACTATACCAGTATTCATCTGAAAGATGGAGATACGCTCTGGAGCATTGCTCAGACATATTGTGCAGATTCGGAGGAGTCAGTTGAAGAGTATGTACGGGAGCTGCGCCAGATGAACAGTCTTTCGGATGACCATATTGACGCAGGGCATTACCTGACCATTCGTTATTATAAATAAATCGTTACCGTTCACATACACGTACACACAACCGATAACAGAGACAGAATCAAATTTATAGAATTTTCCATATTCCTGTCCGTAGTCTGTTCATTTAATCTATTTTCTGGTAGAATAAAGTTTAGCAAGCAGTCTATATCTGATTAAATGACAAGCGACAGAAGAACAGGAGGAAATAAGGATATGAGTATTGTATATCACGAATCATCGAAGATATTTCATTTATATAACCAGACCATCAGCTATATCATGATGGTTCTTCCAAACGGACATATGGGACAGCTGTATTATGGGAAAAAGATTCGTGACAAGGAAGATTTCTCATACCTTCTTGAATTAGCTCCCAGAGACATGGCATCTTATCTCTATGAAAACGATCGCACCTTTTCACTTGGACATATTAAGCTGGAGTACGGTACTTACGGAAGCGGTGATTACCGTCATCCGGCAGTAGAGATTCTCCAGAATGATGGAAGTACCTATTCAGATTTTCAATTTACTGGATATCAGGTTACATCCGGAAAGCCAAAACTGCCAGGACTTCCTGCTACTTATACTGAACAGGACGGGGAAGCTGAAACTCTTATTATTACGTTAAAAGATACCCATACTAATCTGGAGCTGCATCTTTTATATACAATATTTGTCGAGGGCGGTGTCATTGCCCGAAGTGCTTCTATTTCCAATCAGGGAGACATTTCTGTACAGGTTCAGACCGCGATGAGTCTTTGCCTGGATCTTCCTGACCACGATTATGAGTGGATGCAGTTTTCTGGGGCATGGGCGAGAGAGCGCGCACTCCACACACGCAGGCTTGAGTATGGCATTCAGGCGATTGACAGCACCCGGGGACATTCTTCCCATGAGCAGAATCCGTTCATTATTTTAAAACGCCCTTCGGCTGACGAATTTCAGGGAGAAGCCATTGGCTGCAGCTTGATTTACAGCGGTAATTTTCTGGCTCAGGCAGAAGTGGAGTCACATGGAACCACCCGTCTTATGATAGGAATTAATCCGTTTGGCTTTAGCTGGGAGCTGAACCCTGGTGAAACCTTCCAGACTCCGGAGGCAGTGCTTGTTTACTCCTCTCAGGGACTTAACGACATGAGCCAGACTTTTCACCGGCTGTATCGGCGCCGACTGGCAAGGGGGTACTGGCGTGATCGCGAGCGCCCAATCCTGATCAATAACTGGGAGGCAACTTACTTCAATTTTACCGAAGAAAAACTTCTACAGCTGGCTTCCAGAGCGCAGAAATGCGGCATAGAGCTGTTTGTTTTAGATGACGGCTGGTTTGGTGCCAGAAGCAGCTCAAAAGCCGGACTGGGCGACTGGGAGGCAAACCGTGACCGTCTGCCAAACGGTCTTTCCGGACTGGCACAGAAGATAGAAGCGCTTGGCATGAAGTTTGGTCTCTGGATCGAACCGGAGATGGTAAATGCCGATTCCGATTTATTCCGCACGCATCCTGATTGGATCCTCCAGGTTCCAGGGCGAACGCCTTGTCACGGACGTTACCAGTATGTATTGGATTTTTCCCGGCAGGAGATCCTTGATTACATCTATGAAAAGATTGCATCGATTCTGGAAGGCGCCTCCATTTCCTATATCAAGTGGGATATGAACCGAAGTCTCAGTGATGTATGGAGCAGAGGAGTTTCCGCCAGACAGCAGGGAGAAGTATTTCACCGCTATATTCTGGGTGTTTATCAGATGTATGAGCGGCTGACAACACGCTTTCCGGACATTCTGTTCGAATCGTGCGCCAGCGGCGGAGCGCGTTTTGATGCAGGTATGCTGTATTACGCACCGCAGGGATGGCTCAGTGATAATACAGATGCGATTGAACGCCTGCGGATTCAATACGGTACTTCCTATGGTTACCCGATCAGCTCGATGGGATCCCATGTATCTGCTTCTCCGAACCATCAGCTTCATCGTCAGACACCGCTTTGGACACGTGCCAATACCGCGTTCTTCGGAACTTTCGGCTATGAACTGGATCTGGCACAGCTCGGAGAAGATGAGCTATCTGAATTAAAAATTCAGACCGCCTTTATGAAACAGCACCGGTCCCTGATTCAGTATGGTACTTTTTACAGACTTTCCAGTCCGTTTGAAAACAATATCACTGCCTGGATGGTAGTCAGTGAAGACCGCACAGAAGCCCTGGTCGGCTGGTACCGGACACTGAATGTAGCCAATGGTCCGTTTACGCGGCTGTATTTACAGGGACTGGAAGAATCCGATCTTTACAATGTCACGGAATATACAGAAGGACATGAAAGTGCCGTAAGCACCCACTATGGTGACGAACTGATGAATTTAGGACTGATTACCAGTGACGCCTCTTCCGGACAGTATATGGATGGTAGAAGAGAGAGCTGCGACTTTGATTCTCGCCTGTTTTATGTACAAAAGCAGGCTGAATAATAAATAAGATAAAAGCATTGAAAGGGGATGCTCCCGAATCTGGTTTTTAAAGAAGAATCCCTGTAACTGTTCAGTAGGTCTGCGCATTTACTGCGCGTGACTGTGAAGGTACTGAACAGTTACGAATCCCTTTTAATTTAAGTCCGGCGTTTCCCCGTATAATCCCGCTTCCGGCGTTCATTTACGATATGATTCAGAATCCCGCCACCGATAATAATAACGGCTGCCATCATCAGCACACGTTTCGCCCCTTCCTGCGGAAGTGTTCTCTTAGACGCAATCGACGTAGTATTGAATTGAAGGGTATATTCGATTTCATGAGGCGTTCCCATCGCCAGTGTATCCGCCCTGACTGTAAGTTCTTTTGTCAGATCCAAAACAGGGATCGTAAAATGAGAATTTGCGTCCTTGGCACTTTCATTCTCGTATTTTCTATTATCTACCACCATGTAATCATAATTGGAACTGCTCCATGTGATGGATATGTATGCCGTTCCATCTGTCACCGTCAGAAGAGCAGGACTTTGGATCGAAGCCTTTCCGCTTCCTCCAGTCATCGTTACCTCGATGGCATATTCACCATCCTCCAGGGAAAGCAGCGTTCCAGCATCTGCCTGCGCCGTCAACGTCCACCGGCTGCTAAATAAGATACAAATGATTCCCAGAAGAATGAAACCTATTTTTTTCATAGACAGAAAACTCCTTACCCTGTGTTTATAAATTCTTTTTCTTATACAGAAACCAGGACGCAGCAACCGAAAAACACGCCAAATACAGAAGCAGGATCCCAATCGTTGTATAAGAAAATGCCTCATGATTGGCGATGCTGCGAAGCGCCGCACTGGTCTGCGATAACGGCAGATATTCAATCACCTGGCGCAGACCATCCGGCATACTCCGGGCTGAAAAGAATGTATTGCACAGATATGCCATCGGCATAATCACGTAATTCGAAAAGCGCGGCACATCGGCATGGTTTTTGGCATAAAAAGATACCACAACTCCAATTGTGGAAAACACAGATCCGTTTAAAAACATTAGAAGGAACGACCAGCCGTTAAAACAGAGCCCCGTTCCGATCGGCAAAATCAGAAGAATAATCACGGCTCCCGCATATAATCCCCGGAGACTTCCGCCGATGATCTGTCCCGCGATGAACTGCCACAGCGGGGTAGGAGAGATGATGACCTGGTCAAATGCTTTTTCGTACAATCTCTGGACGTTTAAATTCTGGGCGATAGCATTGAAACTGCCATTCATGGTCGTCAGGGCAACCACTCCCGGAATCAGAAAGTTCAGATACGATTGTCCGTGCGACATGGTCTGGATTCCAAGACCAAACACCAGAATATATAAAAGAGGAGCAATCATGGCAGCCAGCGTGATTTTATAAAAATCCCGCCGGAATTCTACCCATTTTTCCCATAACACAGTAAGAATACCCATTTTTACCGGCATTCCAGCTGCTGCCCGATTGTCTCCAGAAATACATCTTCCAATGTCGTACTGCGAAGCGCTGTTTCCTGTTCTGACGCGGACAAATACTGAATTGCCTCCTCCTTTCCATGAAAATAGTGTGATTTCAGCCCATCTGGTGAAGTCTCATCAACCGCATACCGCCCCAGCGTCTCTATCATATGCCCCGGAGCATCTGTTTCCTCCAGACGTCCACCGCACATAAAGCCGACACGGTCACAAAGCGTTTCTGCTTCTTCCATATAATGCGTTGTCAGAAGAATGGTAAGCTTTTGCTGATTTAGCTTTTTCAGAAGATTCCACATCTGACGGCGGACAAATGCATCCATCCCTGCAGTCGGTTCATCCAGAAGAAGGATTTCCGGTTCCGTTAAAAGTGCCCGGCAGACCATCAGCTTCCGCTTCATGCCTCCGGAAAGCTTTCGGACGGTTCTCTTCCGATAATCGATCAACCCGCAGAATTCCAGCAATTCCTCTGACCGCTCCCGAATCTTTTTGATCGGCATATAATAAAGACGTCCCTGATATTCCATAATCTCGTTCATCGTCATATCCTGGCGCATCGAGTATTCCTGCGTAACGACACTGAGTTTTTGTTTCAGCTGGTTTTTCTGACGGGTCAGCAGCTCTCCGTTGATCCAGATTTCACCCGAAGTCGGAAGCAGGAGAGTGGAGAGCATTCCGATGGTGGTCGTTTTTCCGGCACCATTCGGTCCCAAAAGCCCGAAGAACTCGCCTGTCCCAATTTTCAGGTTCAGATCCTCGACCGCCAGAAAATGATCGTATTTTTTTGTCAGATGCTTTAATTCAATCATGGTTCCCTTCCTTCACGACAATAATCGAATAATAACTTGCCCGATCTGGAATTTCATCAATTTTATGATAAATATGCTCCTCTGGCATACCACAATTTTCGATCATGGTACCTGTCATATGCTTTTCTTTCAGGGTCGCCTTGACAAGCGGCATCTTGGAAGCTGCTTTCATCAGAACCTTGGTACCTGGAAGTTCCAGCGCCGCCTCAATATCATAAGTGGACGGAATAATATGAAGCTGTTCTGAGCGGTCAACAAGACTGTCCTGAAGCTTGGCGCTGACCGCGCAGAAGGACGGAATGCCATTGATGATTTCAGTTGCATAACCATGTGCTTTTACAATCCGATGGATATAAATATAGGTACTGTAAATCGTCGGATCTCCGAGCGTGAGGCAGGCAACATCCTTCCCCTGTTCCAGCTGCTCTATAATCTGATCCGAGGCAGCCTGGTATGCTGCATTTAAAACAGCTTTATCTTTTGTCATCGGAGTAGTGAGGTTTAAGCATTCCTTTTCATCCAGATTTTCCACGATCCCGCTGGCAATTTTATAGGAAACTGCATTTTCCTTTCCATCCGCCGGTACCGCAATCACCGGGCACTTCTGAATCGTGTCAACTGCCAGATATGTCATGAGCCGCGGATCGCCCGGACCTACTCCTACGCCATATAAGGTTCCTTTTATCATAAACATTTCCTTTCTGTGAAAACTGTGAGAAATTCAAGTGTTCAACTTTTAAAATTTTTGTATGATGCCTTTTTTGCTTTTTTAATAAAGTACGAAATTAGCCTTTTTCAAAAGTAAAAAATTTTGTACTTTATAGTTAGTGGTTAATAAATGGCTTAGATACAAGGATTATAGCATAAAGTACAAAAATTTCAAAATGCACTTTATTTCAGAATGTACTTTATTTCGAAACAGAATAAAGTACATTTTCAAATCGCTTCATTTGAAAAAGGAATGATGCAGACATGTTGAGCGCAGGCTCAATGTGGCCGCATTTTTTTCTTGTTTTCTTATAAAATCCTATTGACAAAATGATCCAGAAGCACTAATATGATATCATAACATTATATAATGATATATAATCAATCGATTGAAGAGGAATTCGACTAAAGAAGCTGAGGAAATGAAGGTAATAGGGATTGGGGACAATGTATGTGATAAGTACATCCATTTAAAAACCATGTTTCCTGGGGGGCAGGCGCTGAATTTTGCAGCGTATGCCGGAATGCTTGGAGCAGATGCCGCATATTATTTTAATCCGTTTGAACATGATAAGAAAAATGTACGGAATTTAAAAATGTATATGCAGTGACGAAGATAAACAGAGGGAGGAACAGCTATGCGGTTTGCAGCGGTAGGATTCACCTGCATTGATGTATACAAAAACTTAAATATCAGTTACCCGACAGGCAATGGAATCGATCTGATGTTTAATCTGATGGATTTGGTTCCCGAGCTTGTACCGTCCGTGGTGACGGCGATTGGAGATGATGCCTATGGACAGTCTATGCTGGAAGCGTGTCAGAAAAGGAAGGTAGATACCGGACATGTTACCATTGTTCCCGGGGGACAGACGGCAGTGATAGAGATGCTGTTAAATGGCAGAGACCGGGTGCATCACAGGGCGGAAAAAGGAGTCATGATTCCATATCAGCCAACGGGAGAGGATATGGATTTTATCCGGACACAGGATTACATTCATACCGATCTTTCGTGGAATGTGACAGGATTGCTGAAGGACATGAGAAGCAAGGGAACGAAGATCTATTTTGATTTTTCTAAGCGGTATCGGCATGAGGATGTTCCGACCATTCTAAAAAATATCAATTATGGTATTTTTTCATTTGAAGAGGAGACCGAGGAGGTAAGAGAGCTTTTGCGGATGGGCTGTTCCATGGGAGCCGAGGTGCTGCTTGCCACGTTTGGGGAAGGAGGCTCTCTGGCTTTTGACGGAACAGAGTTTTATCGACAGCCGTGCATACCGGCACCGAAGCTGGTGAATACCGTAGGCGCGGGAGATTCCTATGGCGCCGGCTTTATGAGCGGAGTTCTTCGGGGCAGGAGCATACCGGAATGTATGCTTTCCGGCGCGAAAAAGGCTGCTGAGATTGTCAGTATATTTGAACCTTATCATGTGTAAAGGAAGCTTTGGAGAGAAAGGAGTTGTCGTTTCGTGATTATTGATGTACATGTACACCCGGTGTTATTTGGTCCGATCTGTACAGATTCGGACAGGGTGAATTTCAGAAAGAAGGCGTTTGGCCTGTACAAATCATCTCCTGTGCCCATGGAGCAGGTCATGGCTGTGATGGATCATGCCGGAGTGGATCGGGCGGTAATTCTTGCGGAAGATTATTCTGCATCGATGGGACAGCCGATTGTGTCAAACGAAGAAGTAAAGAGGATCGTAGAATTGTTTCCGGAACGCTTTATCGGCTTTGCCAGTGTCGATCCGCGAGAGGAATGTGCGGCAGAAAAACTGAAGGACGCGTTTGAAAAGCTGAATTTGATGGGTCTGAAGCTGAATTTATCCCATTTAAATATGTATCCGGATGACAGACGGTTAAAACCGTTATTAGATCTGTGCACAAAGTATGACAAGTCGGTACTGTTTCACAGCGGCTTCAGCTGGGAACCGGATTCCCCGTCAAAATATACACGTCCGATTTTGTTTGAAGATATCGCCGTGGAATATCCGACGCTTCGGTTCTGCCTGTCGCATCTGGGATGGCCCTGGGTGGATGAGCTGTGCATGCTGTTGTTAAAGTATCCCAATGTTTATACAGATACGGCGACGGTATTTATGGACAGCCCCAAAAACTATTATGAACAGATTTTCTTGAAAAATATGGCTCCGGGATGGCTGCAGAATAATCTGATGGATAAGGTGATGTATGGATCCAACCTCCCCAGATTTCGCCAGGTCAGAACAAAGGACGGTCTGGAAAAACTAAATCTTCGTCCAGATGTGCTGAAAAAAATCCTGGGAGAGAATGCGGAAGTGTTTCTGGGAATGAAAGGAAGAGGCTATGATTATTAAATCTTATACGCATGAAATTGCCAGCAGACAGGAATTTGAAATGGTAAAAATCACAGATCAGGTGCAAAAGGACGTGGCTGCCAGCGGAATCACAGCGGGAGTTGTTTTTGTCATATCCATGCACACGACTACGGCGATTATGATAAATGAAAGCCTTCCCTGTGTGGAAAAGGACATTGAACTGACGCTGGAACGGTTGATACCAACAGACGGAGATTACGTGCATACCCATATGCTTCCAAGCTATGGAACCTGCAGCGGAAATGCCCCGGGACATTTGAAGTCAATGCTTTGCGGAAATCATTGTGTGCTTCCGGTAATAGATGGAAAAACAGCGGGCGGAAGTGCCCAGGATATTTATTTTGTGGAGTTCGATGGACTGAAGATAAGAAAATATACGGTTCAGATCATGGGAGAATAACCTAATTTTTCCTGTAACAGAGAATAGCGCCCTGCTTTGCCAAAGTGAGGCGCTATTCTTCTGCATCGAATTCGATGCCAGTGTGTACACACGATTATAAGTGCTCACCAAAGCAACGGATTCTTTATCAAAAACGAAACATGGATGCTTGTACTTTCTGTAAAGGTTTGCGAAGAAAGGAACGGCATTATATTTGACTAAGAGAAGGTCACTTTACATCCCTCAAAATGGGTAAAGTGACCTTTTTATATTATCTTTTATTTAAGGGGAATCATGTATTAGAAGCAACTTGTGATAAGAAAACTAGGAATGTAACATTTTTAATCCTCTTTTTAAATAAATTGGATTTTTATAATATTATGGTTTTCAGAACTTATTTCTTATCTTTTGGTATTCTCTAGGTGAATATCCTTTTAGCTTGTGGAAGAGTCGGCTGAAATAAAGCTGGTTATCATACCCGACAATCTTAGAAATCTCATTGATGGAATAAGTTGTTGTTTCAAGTAAAATCTGAGCATTGGTGATTCGGATTCCTACTGGATAGTGGATTTGAAAGTCAAAGAACGTTTAACCGAACATTTAAAGAAAGATACAAAATATCGCCGAGTGACTATCGGAGTAAATGCGTGAAAGATATGTTGTTATAAACGGTTCTATTAATGGAAAAGAGCTTTCTGTATCCACAAAGAAAAATCCGGAACGGAAGTTTCAGACGGAAACCCATACCGTTATAGGAAAAGCAGCCGGAGACTTCCAGAACCAACAGAAGATCCAGAAAAATGATCGTGAACAGAGGCTGGCAGGAATCTACTACAACCGAGGAAGAAATGCAGGAGAAGATTAAACGGATGCCGGTTACAGAAGCAAGCCGAATGGCAGTGTACTAAAATTTGGTGGATGTAACTGAAGAAAAAATATGATATAATGTGAGTAACAAGTCGGGATTTATAAAGGAGAATATTGATGAAACTATTTTTATGT